>Ga0182005_1000024_pt1 | contig 238256 bp, 211 predicted proteins | sample Sormic07211103_1_FD_123021 | JGI IMG/M metagenome (GOLD analysis project Ga0182005, IMG submission 123021) | Rhizosphere microbial communities from Sorghum bicolor, Mead, Nebraska, USA - 072115-103_1 MetaG | ecosystem: Host-associated > Plants > Roots > Rhizosphere | place: USA: Nebraska... | reverse complement strand
TTGATATTTTAAGTTTTACAGCGATCCGAAGATCACTGCTGCACTTACATCAAATGCCCACACTTATCGACTGTTAATTGTTAAAGAACTGTATTCGGTTACTGCTTTCGCGCTATCGACAAAGCGTTGTGTTTGTCAGCTGCGAAGAAGGAAGAGTATGAAGCGTTTCGGCTAATTCGTCAACCTTCTTTTTTACTACCCAGCCCCGGAAGGCCGTCCCTTTTGTGCCGCAAACCAGTGCGTCTCATCGGGGAGGCGAATCATATCAAAGACCGTCGAAGTTTGGCAAGCGCTTTTCCAGGAAAGCGTGCATGCCTTCTTTTTGCGCAGGCGTGCCGAAGGCGGCCTGGAACAACCGGCGCTCGTAGGCGACGCCATCGGTCAAGGTGGTTTCAAAGGCGCGGTTGACGCAATCCTTGATCATCATGGCAACCGAGGTCGGCATGGCGGCGATGGTCTTGGCGGCAGCCAGGGTTTCTTCCAGCAATTTATCGGCCGGCACGACGCGCGACACCAGGCCGATGCGTTCTGCCTCGGCAGCGTCGATGGTGCGCGCCGTCAGCAACAAGTCCATGGCCTTGGCCTTGCCGATGGCGCGCGGCAGACGCTGCGTACCGCCCGCGCCCGGCGTGACGCCCACCTTGATTTCCGGCTGGCCGAATTTGGCGCTGTCGGCGGCGATCAGGAAATCGCACATCATGGCCAGTTCGCAGCCTCCACCGAGCGCATAGCCGGCCACCGCGCCTACTACCGGTTTGCGCACCCGCAAAATATGCTCCCAGTTGCGGCTGATGTAACCCTGGGTAAAGGTATCGGGATACGTGTAATCGGCCATGGCGGCGATATCGGCGCCGGCGGCAAACGCTTTTTCGCTGCCCGTGAGCACGATACAGCCGATATTCTCGTCGGCGTCGAATTTCAGCAAGGCGTCGCCCAGCTCATTCATCATGTTGTCGTTCAAGGCGTTCAAGGCCTTGGGGCGGTTCAGGCGGATGATCGCCACTTTGTCCTGGATGTCGATGATCAAGTCTTCGTATTGCATAGTGTCTCCTCTCGATGAACGGTGCAACGATTGTAGCGGCTAACGGCAGCGGTGCGGCAGGTGCGCTGCTATTATTGTGAGCCCGATCCCCTTTATCGAGCAGCGTATCTTCTCCTCCTTCTTCCAGTACTGCGCCCGCTATCTGCGCGGCGATGGCAGCGCCGCCAGCGTCAATTTCCGCCGCCTGTGGTTCAGCAACGGCCTCAATTGCTTCGGCGCCCAGATCACTTCGCTGGCCCTGCCCCTGTGCGCGGTATTGTTATTGCATGCGACGCCGGAACAGATGGGCGTGCTGGTCGCCCTGCAGGCGCTGCCGTTCGCCCTGTTCGGCCTGCCCGTCGGCGTGCTGCTGGACCGGCGCAGCAAGCATCCGATCATGCTGTTCAGCGAAAGCATGTCCGGCCTGGCCCTGGCCAGCGTGGCCGTCGCCTACTGGTGCGGCGTGCTGTCGATGCCATGGTTATATATCGTGGGATTCATCATCGGCACGGGCTTCGTCGTCGGCGGCGGCGCCGAACAAGTGTTTCTGACGTACCTGGTGGGCCGCGACGGCTTGATCGATGCGCAGTCGAAATTTGCCGCCACCGAATCGGCTTCGCGCCTGATCGGCCCCGGCCTGGCCGGCGTGCTCGTGCAAGTGCTGTCGGCGCCCGTCGCCATCCTGTGCACGGCTTGCGGCTATCTGGTTTCCGTCTTCAATTTGCGGGCCATGAGCGTGCGCGACCCGCGCCCCGCGCCCTCCGACAAGCACGCCCTGCGCGACATCGCCGACGGCTTGCTGTTCGTGTGGCGCGAACCGCTGCTGCGCGCGCTGGCCTGGGGCGCCGGCATCTGGCACTTCCTGTTTTACGCCAGCATGGCCTTGACGGTGCTGTTCGCCACGCGCGACCTGGGCATGAGTCCTGGCGTACTGGGCATGACGCAAATGCTGGGTGGCGCCGGCGTCTTGCTCAGCGCCTTCATCGTCAAGCCGCTGACGAAACGCTATGGCGCCGGCCGCACCATCCTGATCGGCCTGGCTTCGACCTCGCTCTGCTTTGCCCTGACGCCAACGATTCCCGCCGCCTTGTTCGACAGCGCGGCGGCCAGTGCCGTCGCCTATGCCATATTGATGTTCTTTTTCGATTGCGGCGTGATGCTCTTCTTTATTCCCTACCTGGGCTTGCGCCAGAAGGTCACGCCCGATCCCATGCTGGGCCGCATGACATCGACCATGCGCTTCCTGACGGTGGCGACGGCGCCGCTGGGCGCGCTGGCCGCCGGCTGGGTCGCGGAACATTTTGGCGTGCGCAATGGCCTGGCCTGCATCGCGGCAGGCAGCATTGCATTGACGGTCGCCATGGTGTGGGGCACGCCGCTGCGTAGCGTGCGCACCTGAAGCGAGGAACGGGCATACACTGGTGAAAGATTGCCTTGGCGACACTATTCATGCCAAAGCCTGTGAGGTTTGATTTACATCAAGGTTTTAATTGATGTAAATCCATAAGCTGTCTTACATCACTTGAGGAGCACGCCATGTTTAACACCATCTTATTTCCCACCGACGGCTCGCCGTTGTCCGACAAAGCCGCCGAGACTGCCCTCGCCTTCGCCCAACTGAACAAGGCCAAGCTGGTCGCCATCAGCGTGGTGCAGCCGTTCCCGTTTTCGCCGATGGCCGACGGCGGCATCGTGCTCGATGCCAGCCTGTATGAACAGCAGATGCAGGAAGCCTCGCAACGCGCCATCGACAAGATCGGCGCAGCGGCGCGCGCCGCCGGCGTGCCTTTCGAAGGCGTGGTGGCCGTGTCACCGAGCCCGCACGACGAAATCGTCAATGCGGCGCAAACCTACCATTGCGACATCATCCTGATGGCCTCGCATGGCCGCAAGGGCTTGAACAAACTGTTCGTGGGCAGCGAAACGCAAAAAGTGCTGGCGCATACGCATCTGCCAGTGATGGTCTTGCGCTAACCTTGCACTAGCGCAATCCCAGCCCGGCGCCGCGAAAAAATCAGCGCGCCGGCGCCTGCTTCGGCAGCAACACCCACACGGCGCCGCTCTGCTTCATGCGGCCCGCATTCTCGGCCGCTTCCGCGCCAAAACCAAAGAAATAATCGACCCGGATCGGCCCGCGAATGGCGCCGCCCGTATCCTGCGCCATCACCAGGCGCTGCATGGGTATCTCGCTATTGGCTTGCGTCGTGGCCAGGAACACGGGCGCGCCCAGCGGCAGGAAGCGTGAATCGACGGCCACCGAGCGCTGCGGCGTCAGCGGCACGCCCAGCGCGCCCTTCGGCCCCACTTTCGGATCGGGCAAACGCTCTTCCTTGAAGAAGACGTAGCTGGGATTGGCGTTGAACAATTCATCCTTGCGCGTGGGATGGCCGGCGATCCACGCCTTGATGCCCTGCGCGGACGCCTGGCTCAGGGTCAGCTCGCCCTTGTCGACCAGGTAGCGGCCGATCGACTTGTAGGGATGGCCGTTTTGATCCGCGTACGCCACGCGCACGGTTTCCTGCGTATCGGTCAGCTGCACGCGTCCCGAACCCTGCACTTGCAGGAAGAACGCTTCGACTTCGTCATCCACCCACAGCAATTCCTTGCCCGTGACGGACGTGGCGCGCTCGATGTCGGCGCGGGTCGCGTACGGGATCACCTTCTTGCCGACCAGCTTGCCCCGCAGGCGCATGTTCTTCAGTTCCGGATACACGCCGGCCAGGTCGACCGAGACCAGATCGTCGGGCACCTTGTACAGCGGTGTCTGATATGGACCGCCGCGCTTGCGCGCGCCGTGCAGCAGCGGCTCGTAGTAGCCAGTGACAAGGCCCGTGCTGACGCCATCGGCGGTGACGACTTGATTGGGCACAAAGAAAGTCTCGAAGAACAGGCGGATGGCCTTGTCGCTGTCGGCATTCACCTGGCGCGCGATCGTGCACGATTCCTTCCAGTCCGGCCGTTTGACCAGCACGCCGCACGAAGCCATGAACGCGGGCCAGACGGCGCGCATGTCGTCGCGGGCCCAGCCAGGCAAGGCGGCAAACTTGGCGGGCACGAAGGTGGGGGCTACCACATCAGTGGCTTCCTTGACATCCTTGGCATCTGCCGGCTTGGCCGGCACTGGCTTGACGACAGTCGGGGCGATCGCCGGCGCCTTGCCAGTCGCGCTGACCGGTTCGGCCGGCGGCGTGGTACAGGCGGAAAGCACAAGCGCGACGGCGCCGAGTGAAACGGGTAGACTACCGCGTGTCAACAGACGGCGGGTAAATACTAAGCTGCGGGTAAATAACATAGGGGTGCGTATGTGGATCTTGATGATAGAGGCGCTGGTGGCGTTCTTCTTGCTGGCATTTATAGTCTGGTGGACCATGTATTCGGGTAAAAAACCCGCGCCACCGGCGCGCAAGCAGCTCAGCGAAGAACAGGACAGCACCGAAAAACTGAAATAAGGGGCGCGAGCCCCGGCGTTGCGTCAATGCAAGGTGCGCGGCACCGACAGCACGAACTCGGGAATCAAAGCTTCGAACTGATGGCCATCTTCGGCCACGCAGAAGTATTCGCCATGCATCGAGCCTTGCGGCGTGCCCAGCATGGTGCCGCTCGTGTATTCGAACTGTTCACCCGGCTGCAACAGCGGCTGGTGGCCGACGGCGCCCAGGCCGCGCACCTCTTCCACCTTGTTGTTCGCATCCGTGATGACCCAGTGGCGCGAAATCAGTTGCGCGCCAGCCGTGCCGGTGTTGACGACGCGGATCGTGTAGCTGAACACGTGCCGCCCCTGGTCCGGTGCCGATTGTTCCGGCAGATATTGCGTCTTGACCGTTACCGTAAATTCATAAGTCGCCATCATTATTCCTATTTAGACATTGCCAGTCGCATATTGCGTCGCGTGTACCGTATTGGCCACCGCGCGCCATGTATTCTGTGTTTCATTAAGGCATGGTAACGGCGCCAAGCGTAAAATAGCGCATCTTCGCATTTTCTACTTTGAGCCTTTAGCCACCATGACAACATTCCGTATCGCTCCCAGCATCCTGTCCGCCGACTTTGCCCGCTTGGGCGAGGAAGTGCGCAACGTCGTTACCGCCGGCGCCGACATCATCCACTTCGACGTGATGGATAACCATTATGTGCCGAACCTGACCATCGGCCCGCTGGTGTGCGAAGCAATCCGTCCGCACGTGCAAGTACCGATCGACGTGCATCTGATGGTCAAGCCTGTCGATCGCATTATCCCGGATTTCGCCAAGGCTGGCGCGAACATCATCACCTTTCACCCGGAAGCGTCGGATCACGTCGACCGTTCCTTGCAGCTGATCCGCGACAATGGCTGCAAATCGGGTCTGGTCTTCAACCCGGGCACGCCGTTGCACTACCTGGAACACGTGATGGACAAGATCGACATCATCCTGATCATGTCCGTCAACCCGGGCTTCGGCGGCCAGTCCTTCATCCCGCAAGCGCTGAAGAAAATCGCCGAAGCGCGCCGCATGATCGATGAATCGGGCCGTGACATCATGCTGGAAGTCGATGGCGGCATCAAGATCGACAACATCGCCGCCGCCGCCGCCGCCGGCGCCGACACCTTCGTCGCCGGCTCGGCCATCTTCGGCAAGCCCGACTACAAGGCCGTCATCGACGCCATGCGCGCCGAGCTGGCAACAGTAAAAGGCGCCTGATGCAAGCGGGCACGGTGAAAGACCACATACTGGCCGGCGTGCGCGCCGCCATCATCGACCTCGATGGCACGATGCTCGACACCGTGCCCGATTTTCATGTCGCCATCAACGGCATGCGCGCCGAACTGGACCTGGCGCCCATCAGCGCCGAGGCCATCAAGCTGATGGTGGGCAAGGGCTCGGAAAACCTGATCCGCACCGTGCTGGCGCTCGACTTCGATGCAGCCGGCGTGGAACAGCATTTCGAGCAGGCAATGGAGGGCTACCAGCGCCACTATCTGGCCATTAATGGCCAGTTCAGCACCCTGTACCCGGACGTGGAAGCGGGGCTGGCGGCAATGAAGGCGGCGGGTTTGCGCCTGGCCTGCGTCACCAACAAGCCGATCGCCTTCGCCCTGCCCCTGCTGCAGCAGAAAAAACTCGACGGCTATTTCGAGATCGTCTACGGCGGCGATTCGCTGCCAAGGAAGAAACCTGACCCCATGCCGCTGCTGCAAGTGTGCGCGGACTTCGACCTGGCGCCCGCCAGAGTGGTGGCCATCGGCGACTCCTCGAATGACGCGCAAGCGGCACGGGCTGCGGCTTGCCCCGTGTTGACGGTACCGTATGGCTACAACCACGGACACTCTATACACGAGACCGATTCCGATGGTATAGTAAATACGCTGCTCGAAGCGGCGCATTTTATTAGCATGCACAACAGACCAGCATACTGACCATATCCAACACCATATCGTGAACACGTTTCTCATCAAAAAACACAATGTCACCCAAACCGGCTCGATTGAGGCCTGGCTTTGGCGACGCTGGCAATCCTGGCAGGCCTAAGGGCCGAGCCGTGTAAGATTGCTGTCGGCTGCACGCGCGCATTTTGCGTATCTTGTGTGCACCGGCAGGTTTTTTGATAACCCACCGCAGGGTTTGTGCATCGCGCACACTTGTACCCTGACGGCATGGAGAGACACATGACCGAACTCGAATTCAAATCGCTGGGCCAGCAAGGCTACAACCGCATCCCCCTGATCGCGGAAGCCTTCGCCGACCTGGAAACCCCGCTCACCCTGTACCTGAAACTGGCGCAGACCCAGCAAGGCGGCAAGAACACCTTTTTGCTCGAATCCGTCGTCGGCGGCGAACGCTTCGGCCGCTATTCCTTCATCGGCTTGCCCGCCACGACCGTGTTGCGCAGCTACGGCAGCCGCACGGAAATCGTCAAGAACGGCGTCGTAATCGAAGAGCACGAAGGCAATCCGCTCGACTTCATCGAACAGTACCAATCGCGCTTCAAGGTCGCCCTGCGCCCCGGCATGCCGCGCTTCTGCGGCGGCCTGGCCGGCTACTTCGGCTACGACACCGTGCGCCACATCGAGAAAAAGCTGGCCGGCGGCGCGCCGAAAGACGACCTGAACCTGCCCGACATCCAGCTGATGGTGACCGAGGAACTGGCCGTCATCGACAATCTGTCCGGCAAGCTCTACCTGATCGTCTACGCCGACACGGCGCAGCCCGAGTCGTTCAGCAAGGCGCGCCAGCGCCTGAAAGACTTGCGCATGATGCTGCGCCGCGGCGTCGATGCCCCCGTGACCAGCGCTTCCGTGCGCACGGAAACCATCCGCGACTTTTCCAAGGAAGACTACCTGAAGGCCGTCGCCAAGGCGCACGAGTACGTGATGGCCGGCGACTTGATGCAGGTGCAGATCGGCCAGCGCATCCGCAAGCCGTATGTCGATTCGCCGCTGACCCTGTACCGCGCCCTGCGTTCGCTGAACCCGTCGCCGTATATGTACTTCTATAATTTCGGCGACATGCAGATCATCGGCGCCTCGCCCGAGATTTTGGTGCGCAATGAAACGACGGCGGACGGCGGCAAGAAAGTCACCTTGCGCCCCATCGCGGGCACGCGTCCGCGCGGCGCCACGCCCGAACGCGACGCCGAACTGTCGGCCGAACTGCTGGCCGATCCGAAAGAGATCGCCGAGCACGTGATGCTGATCGACCTGGCGCGCAACGACATCGGCCGCATCGCCGAGACGGGCAGCGTGCACGTCACCGACCGCATGGTCATCGAAAAATACTCGCACGTGCAGCACATCGTCTCGAACGTGGAAGGCACCTTGAAAGAGGGCCTGTCGAACCTGGACGTGCTGCGCGCCACCTTCCCGGCCGGCACGCTGACGGGCGCGCCGAAAGTGCGCGCCATGGAAGTGATCGACGAACTGGAAATCACCAAGCGCGGCATCTATGGCGGCGCCTGCGGCTATCTGTCGTTTGGCGGCGAAATGGACGTGGCGATTGCGATTCGCACGGGCGTGATCAAGGATGGCATGCTGTACGTGCAGGCCGCGGCCGGCATCGTGGCCGACTCCATCGCCGAAATGGAATGGCAGGAAACCGAAAACAAGGCGCGTGCCGTACTGCGCGCCGCCGAACAAGTGCAAGATGGCCTGGATGGGGAGTTTTAAGATGCTGCTAATGATCGACAACTACGACTCCTTCACCTACAACATCGTGCAGTATTTCGGCGAGTTGGGCGAAGACGTGCGGGTCTACCGCAACGATGAAATCACGATCGAACAGATCGAGGCGCTGAACCCGGACCGCATTTGCATCTCGCCCGGCCCGAAAGCGCCGGCACAGGCAGGCATTTCGGTGGAAGTGCTCAAGCACTTCGCCGGCAAGAAGCCGATACTGGGCGTGTGCCTGGGCCACCAGGCCATCGGCGAAGCGTTTGGCGGAAAAGTCATCCGCGCCAAGCAGGTCATGCATGGCAAGACTTCCCTCATCGCGCATACGGGCGTGGGCGTCTTCAAGGACATCCCCAGCCCCTTCACAGTGATCCGCTACCACTCTTTGGCGATCGAACGCGCCTCGCTGCCTTCCTGCCTGGAAGTGACGGCGTGGACGGACGACGGCGAAATCATGGGCGTGCGCCACCGGGAATACGATATCGAGGGCGTGCAGTTCCACCCCGAATCGATCCTCTCGGAGCACGGCCACGCCCTGCTGAAGAATTTTCTCGAGCGCTGATCCCATGCGCACGCCCCGGCGTGCCATCAGTGTCCTCCTGCGCCATCATTGAAGAAGGAAGCATCATGCCGATCACCCCACAAGAAGCCCTGCTGCGCTGCATCGAACACCGCGAGATCTTTCACGACGAAATGCTATACCTGTTCCGCCAGATCATGTCCGGCGAAATGTCCCCCACCATGATCGCGGCCCTCACCATGGGCTTGCGCGTGAAAAAGGAAACCATCGGCGAAATCGCCGCCGCCGCGCAAGTGATGCGCGAGTTTTCCACCAAGGTGCCCATGGCCGACACCACCAACCTGCTCGACATCGTCGGCACGGGCGGCGACGGCGCGCACACGTTCAATATTTCCACCGCCTCGATGTTCGTGGCGGCGGCAGCCGGCGCGCGCGTGGCCAAGCATGGCGGGCGCAGCGTGTCGTCCTCGTCCGGCAGCGCCGACGTGCTCGATTCGCTGGGCGTCAACATCAACCTGCAGCCCGAACAGATCGCCCAGTCGATCGCGCAGACAGGCATCGGCTTCATGTACGCACCGAACCACCATGCGGCCATGAAGCATGCGGCGCCCGTGCGCCGCGAATTGGGCGTGCGCACGATCTTCAATATCCTCGGTCCCCTGACCAATCCCGCCGGCGCGCCGAACATCCTGATGGGCGTGTTCCACGCCGACCTGGTCGGCATCCAGGTGCGCGTGCTGCAGCGCCTGGGCGCGCAGCATGCGATCGTCGTGTATGGCCGCGACAATATGGATGAAGTATCGCTGGGCGCGGCCACCATGGTGGGCGAATTGATCAACGGCGAAATCCGCGAATATGAAATCCATCCGGAAGACTTCGGCATGTCGATGATCGCCAGCCGCAACCTGAAGGTGGCCGATTCCGTCGAATCGAAAGCGAAGATGATGGAAGCGCTGCGCGGCGAGCCCGGTGCCGCCGCCGATATCGTCGCGCTGAATGCGGGCACGGCGCTGTACGCGGCCGGCGTGGCCAGCTCGATCGAAGACGGCCTGGCGCGTGCGCGCACCGCCGTCAGTTCGGGCGCCGCGCTGGAAAAACTCGACCAATTCGTGCAGGTCACGCAGCAGCTGGGCACCCCGCCGCAAGCGTAAGCCCTCCGCCCTCCTTGATAGAATAGCGACCATCATGTCCGACATACTCGATAAAATCCTGGCCGTAAAAGCCGACGAAGTAGCCAAGGCCAAAGCCCGCCGCAGCCTGGCCAGCCTGCGCGGCGACGTGGAAAGCGACGGCGCCCTGCGTGCCGGCCTGCGCGGCTTTGAAGCCAGCCTGCGCCAGCACATCGCCGCCGGCAAGCCCGGCATCATCGCCGAAGTGAAAAAGGCGTCGCCATCGAAAGGCGTGATCCGCGCCGACTTCCGCCCAGCCGACATCGCCGCCAGCTATGCGGGGCATGGCGCGGCCTGCCTGTCCGTGCTGACGGACGAACAGTTCTTCCAGGGCTGCGTGGATTACCTGCAGCAGGCGCGCGCCGCCTGCGCCATTCCCGTGCTGCGCAAGGATTTCATGGTCGACATGTACCAGATCTATGAAGCGCGCGCCATGGGCGCCGACTGCATCCTCCTGATCGTCGCGGCGCTCGACCATGGCTTGATGGCCGAGATGGAAGCGTGCGCCCACGAACTGGGCATGGGCGTGCTGATCGAAAGCCACGACGGCGAAGAACTGACGGCGGCATTGAAACTCAAGAGCGCGCTGATCGGCATCAACAACCGCAACCTGCGCACATTCGAGACCTCGCTCGACACGACCATCAACCTGATACCGCGCATCCCGCAAGACAAATTGATCATCACGGAATCGGGCATCCACAGCACGGCCGACGTGCAACGCATGCGCGATGCGCACATCCACAGCTTCCTCGTGGGCGAAGCGTTCATGCGCGCGCCCGACCCCGGCGTCGAGCTGGAACGCCTGTTCAGTTAAACCATGGTAGGCTGGCAGCCATGAGACACGCGATCACCGTCCTTGCCGCCGCCGTCCTGCTGTCGGCTTGCCAGACTGCGCCCCCGCCAGCGGAGCGCATGCCCCCTCGCACGCCGGCCGCGATACAGCTTGCCGCCAGCATCGATGTCTACAAGGCGCTGGTGGCGCAGCAGATCATGGCGGCCAACGCAGAATATACGTTCAGCGGGCGCCTGCCGCCCATGCTGCCGGCCATCGTCGTGCTCGACCTGAGCGTGGGCCCCGACGGCGAACTGAAAAGCGTGCATGTGCACCGTTCGCGCGACAGCGACGCATCGGCCGCGGCGCTGGCTGCCGTGCGGCGCGTGCAGGTCCTCTTTCCTCCAGCGGCACACCTGATGCGCCGCCACGCCAAGACTTTCGATTTTTCCGAAACATTCCTGTTCAACGACCAGTACCGCTTCCAGCTGCGGACCTTGTCCGGTCCTCAGTAAACACGCAAGCATCGAGTTCGATGCGGTCGCGGCCCCGCTCCTTGGCCAGGTACAGGGCCGCATCGGCGCGCGACAGCAATGCTTCCAGCCCTTCCACCACCGATGCCTGGCAAGCGACGCCGATGCTGACCGTACACGATGGCAGCCCCGCATGACTGGGCTCGCGCAGCAAGGCGCGGATGCGTTCGGCCACGCCCAGCGCATTATGCGCCGGCATGTCCGGCATCAGCACGACGAACTCCTCGCCGCCGAAACGCGCCACGCAATCCGATTCGCGCAGGGCGCCGCCAATGATGGTGGCCACATGCGCCAGCACCTGGTCGCCCACGGCGTGACCATAACGGTCATTGATTGATTTGAAGTAATCGAGGTCGATGCTGAGCAGTGTCAGCGGCAGACGGCGGCGCCGCAGATTGCCGATTTCGCGCGCATAGGCATCGCCAAAGCCGCGCCGGTTCAGCACCTGCGTCAGCGGATCGTGGGTCGAGCGGCGCTCCAGTATCTGCTGCAGGCGCCGCGTCGCCACCGTCATGAAGCCTACCGTCAGCAGCAACGCCATGAAATTGGCAACCGCCAGATAGATGCCGGCCGGCGTGCCGGCCACCGCCAGGTTCACGCTGGCGCCGCCATGCAGCAAAGCCGACACGCCGCGCGCCAGCACCACGACCGCTTGCAGCAGCATCAGCGCGGCAAAGAAAAAACTCGAGAAATGGCGCTCGCCATGACGCCACACCAGTTGCACCTGGCGCGTATAAAACAGGAAGACCAGAAGGGAGAAGACGGCCACACGCGCCGAGAAATCGGGGCGCACCAGCAGCCACCAGCTATTGCCGGCGATGGCCAGGGCAAGTATCAGCAGATAGGCGCGGCGGCTGGGCGCCAGGCCAAAGAATTTCTCCGTGCCCAGCATCGACAGGCCGATGCCGGCCACCAGCGCCGCATTGGCCGCGATCATGGACAATGCCGGCGGCAGCACTTCGCGGGTGCCGAACAGCAGCGACGCGCACACCAGCAGCAGCAAACCGGCCGCCCAATGCCCCAAGCCATGCACTTCGCGCCGAAAACTGCGATACACCGAGAACATGACGATGCTCATCGCCCCGCACATCAGGGTCGTCATCAGCATAATCGTTCGAGGATCGAGGGTTTGCACGTTGGGCACGATCTAAAAGAGACAATTCGGCAATTTTAGTTTAGTTATAGAAAAATTAGTTCATTTGCAGTAAATTTATGGCAATCGCCAGTGGCGACGGATGCGTTGCAACCGAGAACTTGCTGCCTGAAATAGAAAACCGGCCAGTGAGGCCGGTTTTCTGTCTTACTGCACGACAAACAGCATCATGCCGCGCTAGGACGCTTCGGCCCCGTGGCCTTCTTGGGTGCCGGCAGCAGGGTCAAGCTGACACCGGGCACACGGTCGCCCTGCAGCACGGCGGCAAACGTCATCAGCTCGTCGCGGCGGAAGGCGTGAATGGCCACCCTGGCGCCGACGGCGTAACGGCCCAGCAAGGTGTCGAGGTTCGCCGGATTGCCCGTCACGCGCAAGCCATCGACGGCCACCAGCACGTCGCCCGCCGACAGGCCGGCCACGTGGGCGGCCCCGCCCTGGTGCACCTGCGCCAATTTGGCGTCGTTGCCGTCGCGGCCCAGGTTGACGTCCAGGCTGGCTTTTTCCGCCTTGCGCGCGTCGCTGTATTTCACGCCGAACGGCGCCAGCAGGCGCGCCAGCGGCACGTCGTCCGTGCCGCGGATGTAGCGCTCGAAGAACGGTTTCATGCGCGTGCCGGAGACCTCATCGAACAGGGCTTCGACTTCGGCCGGCGTCACGCCGCGCGCTTTACCCTTGTAGAAATCGCGGCCATAGCGCTGCCACAGCGCCTGCATCACGTCGTCCAGCGACTTGGCGCCATTCGTCTTGCTGCGGATCGTCAGGTCGAAAGCCAGAGCGATCAGCGAACCCTTGGTGTAGTAGCTGACGATGGCGTTCGGCGCGTTTTCATCCTGGCGGTAGTACTTGCCCCAGGCGTCGAAGCTCGAATCGGCCACGCTTTGCTTGGTGCGGCCGCTGCCGCGCAGCACGCTGTTGACGGTTTTCCCGAGCAGCTTGAAATAGGCCGCCTCGTCGATCAGGCCCGCGCGCACCAGCATCAGGTCGTCGTAATAGCTGGTGAAGCCTTCGAACAGCCACAGCAGCGGCGAATAGCTTTCCGCCTGCAGGTTGTACGGCGCGAAGGCGGCCGGCTTGATGCGCTTGACGTTCCAGGTGTGGAAGTACTCGTGGCTGCACAGGCCGAGGAATTTCAGGTAGCCGTCGCCGATCTCGGTGCTGTTGGAAGCCGTCGTCGGCAGGTCGGCGCGCGCGCAGATCAGCGCCGTCGAGGCGCGGTGTTCGAGGCCACCGTAACCATCGCCGACGGCCATGGTCATGAACACATAGCGGTCCATCGGCGCTTTCTTCGTCTTCGGCTCGAAGAAGGCGATCTGCGTTTCGCAGATGGCTTTCAGGTCGCGGCACAAACGCGGCAAGTCCAGGTTCGGCACCTTGCCCGTGACGACGATATCGTGCGGCACGCCATATGCGGTGAAGGTGGCCAGCGCGAAGTCGCCCATTTCCACCGGGTGGTCGATCAGTTCATCGTAGTTGGCTGCCTGGTAGCTGCCGAAGCCGTAGCGCTTGGCCTTGAGTTCCGGCAGGGTGGTGGCGACTCGCCAGGCCTTGCAGGCCGCATCCTTGGGCTGCACGATGTGCACTTCATGGGCGTCGGACTCCTGGCCCAGCACGCGCAAAAACACGCTGGTGCCGTTGAAGAAGCCGTGATTCTGGTCCAGGTGGGCGGCGCGCACGGACAGGTCCCAGGCGTAGACGTCGTATTCGACCGTCAACGGGCCCTTGCACGGGGCGGCTTGCCATGAATGCTTGTCCAGTTTGGCCAGTGCCACAGCCTTGCCCTCGGACTCGGCGCGGATGCTGACGATGTTGCGCGAAAATTCGCGGATCATGTAGCTGCCCGGGATCCAGGCCGGCAAGGACAGGACCTGGCCGATGGCGGCCGGCGACTTGACCGTCAACGTCACCTTGAACATGTGGCCCGCCAGGTCGGCTGCGGCGATGCTGTAGATGATGCCGGCGGCCGGTGCGGTTTTCACTGTGGTTTTCGCCGCGGCTTTGCTTGTGGCTTTGCCGGAGGCTTTTGCGGTGATTTTTTTAATCGGTGCTTTCTTCATGTTTTCCTCGTGTCTGGCTTATCTTCCCGGGAGCGCCACTGCCCCGCCTTACAAATCGTCAGGTGTATCAATATCGCGCAAGATGCCGCTGTCGTCCACTGTCACTTCGCACACGGCATGGCTGTTGACGATGCTGCGCGCGCCCTGGTCGCCATCGAGCGCCAGCAGCAGCGGCAAGTGAAAGGCGCTGAACGCGACAGGATTGCCGCGCCGTCCCTGGAACACGGGCACGGCAATGTGCGCACCATCGCCGACGGCTTGCGACAAGGCGGCGATTGTAGCCGCTTCCACGAAAGGCATGTCGCCCAAGGCGATCAGCCAGCCCGGCGCGCCGCGCACGTAATCGATGGCGCAGGTAAGCGACGCGGCCATGCCCGTATCGGCGTCATGGCAGACGCGTACCTCGCAGCCCAGCGCACCGAGCACGCGCGCCACCTGCGTGTCGTCGGCGCGCACCACGGCCAGCACGCGCGGCAAGGCCGCCAGCATGTTCTTGGCCGCCGCCACTACCACGGGCAAGCCCGCATGCGGGCCTTCGGCCAGCGGCTGCAATAATTTGTTCTGTACGCCGGAAGGGTCGAACCTGCGTCCCCTTCCGGCTGCCAGCAAGATGCCGACCGTACTCAAAAAAACCGCTGCCGTCATGCGGCCGCCAGGTCAAACGGCAGCTTGCGCAGGCGCTTGCCCGTCAGGGCGAACAGCGCGTTGGCAAAGGCGGGCGCCAGCGGCGGCACGCCCGGCTCGCCCATGCCCGTCGGCGCATCGCCCGACGGCACCAGATGTACCTCGATCACCGGCATGTCGGGCATGCGCGGCACGGGGTAGTCGCCGAAGTTCTGCTGCTCCACCACGCCATCCTTGAGCGTGATGGCCGCGCCGGGAATGGTCATGCCCAGCGCCATCAGCGCGGCGCCCTGCACTTGCGCCTCGATCGTCAAGGGGTTGACGGCCAGGTTGCAATGCACGCCCGCCCATACCTGATGCAGCTTGGGCGCACCGTCCACTACGGACGCCGTCACCACGTAGGCGACCACGGAATTGAACGACTCGTGCATGGCCACGCCCCAGGCCTGCCCTTTCGGCAGCTTCTTCCTGCCGTAGCCGGACTTGGCCACAGCCAGGTCCAGTGCCGCGATGTGGCGCGTGTGCTTGGCGTCGATCAGCTGCTTGCGGTAGGCAACGGGGTCCATCTTCGCCACGTGCGCCGCTTCGTCGATCAGGGTTTCCATGACGAAGGCCGTATGCGTCGAGCCGACGGAGCGCCACCACAGCACGGGCACGTTCGCCTTGGCCGTGTGCACGGACAGCTTCATCGGCAGGGTGTACGGCTCGCCCATGCCTTCGACCATGGTGCCGTCGACGCCATTTTTCACCATGAAGGCCTCAAAGGGCGTGCCGGCCATGATGGACTGGCCCACGATGGTGTGGTCCCAGGCGAGGATCTTGCCCTTGGCGTCGAGGCCGATCTGCGCGCGGTGCACATGCGACGGACGGTAGTAGCCGCCCTTGATGTCATCCTCGCGGCTCCACATCAGTTTCAATGGACCGCTCTTGCCCGCAGCCCGGTATGCCTTGGCGACGTTGACGGCTTCGACCACGTAGTCGGATGACGGCACGGCGCGCCGGCCGAAGCCGCCGCCCGCCATCATCGTGTGCAGGGTCACCTGCTCCGGTTTCAGGCCGGAAGTGGCGGCAATCGCCGCCTGGTCGCCCGTCTGAAATTGCGAACCCACCCACATCGTGCATTTGTCGGCCTGCAGGTCGACGACGCAGTTGAGCGGTTCCATCGGCGCGTGCGCCAGATAAGGGAATTCGTAGACGGCTTCGATCTTCTTCGGCGCCTTGACCAGTGCGGCGACGTCGAATGCGCGCGCCACCGTGCCCGGCGTCTTGGCCAGCGCCTTGAAGGCGGCCAGCTGCTTGTCACTGCTGACCTTTTCCACGGCGCTCGTATCCCACTCGATCACGAGCACATCGCGCCCCTGCTTGGCGGGCCAGTAGCCGTCGGCGATGACGGCCACGCCGCTGCCGCCACGGTCGGTCTTCACTTCCAATACCTCCAGCACGCCCTTGACGGCTTTCGCCTTGCTGGCGTCGAATTTCGCTACCTTGGCGCCAAACACGGGCGGGCGCGCCACCATGGCCACCTTCGCGCCGGGCGGCTTGAAGTCGATGCCGAACTGCTGTTTTCCCGTGGACTTGGCGGCCGCGTCCAGGCGTTTCACGGGTTTGCCGATGATGGAAAAATCGCGCGGGTCCTTCAGCTTGACGGTGGCGGGCACCGGCTGGCGCATGGCCGCGTCGGCAAACTCGCCATACGTCGCCTTTTGTCCGCCGGGACCATACAGCACGCCCTTGGCGGCCCGTACCTGGTCGGGACTGACTTTCCACTGCGCTGCAGCGGCGCCCACCAGCATGGCGCGCGCCTTGGCGCCGATTTCGCGGTACTGGGTAAACGAATGGGCGATGCTGCCCGAGCCGCCCGTCATCTGCATGCCGTAGGCGGCATCCTTGTACTGCTCGCCGGCCGGCGCCAGCGCGCCGTGCACCAGGCTCCAGTCGGCGTCGAGTTCCTCGGCGATCAGCATGGGCAAGCTCGTTTGCACGCCCTGGCCGAATTCCAGCCGGTTCACCTGCACCGTCACCGTGTTATCGGGGGCGATGTGCAAAAAAGCGTTCGGCGCATACACGGGTTTGGCGGGAGCGGCATCGGCCGCCTGCGCCAGCTTGCCCGCGCCGGGCAGGAAAAAGCCCAGCATCAAGCCGCCGCCCGCCGCCGCGCCAGCCTTCATGAAACCGCGCCGCGACACGCCATCGGCCACCGGAGCTGATGCCAGCGCCGCACCCAGGGTCACTCCGCCATGCTGCAATGCTTCCTGATTCAACCATTCGATACGCATGTCGCTCTCCTCAGGCCAGGGTCTTGGCCGCGTCCTTGATGGCTGCGCGGATCCGTTGATAGGTGCCGCAGCGGCAGATATTGCCGCTCATGGCGCCGTCGATGTCGGCATCGCTGGGCGACTTGTTGGTGCGCAGCAGCGCCGTCGCGCTCATCACCTGGCCGCTTTGACAGTAGCCGCATTGCGGCACGTCGTGGCGCACCCATGCCGCCTGCACGGCCTTGCCCACCTGGTCGTTTTCCATCGCTTCGATGGTGGTGATCTTTTGCGCACCGACCGAGGAAATCGGCGTGATGCACGAGCGGATCGGCTGGCCGTCGAGGTGCACCGTGCAGGCGCCGCACAGGGCCGCGCCGCAACCGAACTTGGTGCCCGTCATGTTCAGGTTATCGCGCAGCGCCCACAGGATGGGCGTGGAAGGATCGGCGTCGACCTGCGTGTCGCGTCCGTTGATATTCAAGGTAATCATCTGCTGCTTCCCCTTTTTTGGATTGTTATGGCGTCTACGAACAACACTTGATGATACGACAGCGGAAAAAAGTGCAAAAAAAAGCGCGCCTTGCGAGGGCGCGCCGTCCAGCCTTCCTGGCGACAGCCCGGATTACTTAATGGTCGAGAATTTCTGTTCCAGCGTTTTCGCATCGACCGCGCCCGGAATGCGGCTGCCGTCGGCAAAGAAGATGGCTGGCGTGCCAGAGACGCGCAATTGCTGGCCCAGGGCGAGGATTTTTTCATGCGGATTGGCGCAATTGGCCGGCGATGCGGCAGGCACTTTGCCATTCAGCATCCAGTCATCCCAGGCCTTGTTGCGGTCCGGCGAGCACCAGATATTGCGCGACTTGGCGATCGAATCGGGCGACAGGATGTTGTACATGAAGGTGTAGACGGTGACGTTGTCGATTTCCTTCAGCGCGTTCTGGCGGAAGCGCTTGCAATAACCGCAGTTCGGATCTTCGAACACGGCGATCACGCGCTTGCCATTGCCCTTGACGGTTTTCATGGCCGAATCGAGCGGCAGGTCGGAGAACTTGATGCGGTTGACTTCATCCAGGCGCACCTTGGTCAGGTCTTGCGACGTCTTGGCGTCGAAGACGTGGCCGACGAACAGGTATTGCGCCGATTTGTCCGTGTACAGGATGTCGCCGCCCGTGCGCACTTCGTACAGGCCGCCATACGGGGTTTCCTTGACCGAGTCCACCTTGGCGCCTTCGCCCAGTCGCGGCTCGATCAGCTTTTTGATGCTCGCTTCCGTCGGCGTTTCCGCGCCGGCGCACGACATCATCAGGCCCGAGGCCATCAGCAAGGCGATTTTGCTCATGCTTCTGTTCATTGTTATCACTATCACTTCTCCACTTGAAACGCCCGGCGAAACTGGCCCCTGGCCCGGCGTCATTATCTCTTTGACAAAACGATCGCCGCAGACCAGCTGCGGCGACCTTGAATTTTCACTCCTGCCATTATCCGGCGATATCTTAAGATACGCTGATATTTACGGATGTCCCAATGCGTGCGAGATCATTTTTCGCTTCAGGGCAGGTAATTTATCCAGCAAGTTTAATCCCAAATTGCGAACCACGCGCAACGGCTCCAGATCGGCGCCGAACAAACGCGCCAGACCATCGGTCGCCAGCTGCATCAGCAGCACGTCTTCCTTGCGCGCGCGGGCATAGCGCGCCAGCACGCGTTCGTCGCCGATGCCGCGGTGCGCTTCGCGTTCGCCGATCGTCTTGACCAGCTGCGCCACGTCGGCAAAACCCAGGTTCATGCCGTGGCCGGCCATCGGGTGCACCACGTGGGCGGCGTCGCCGACCAAAGCCACGCGCGGCGCCACCATGGCGTGCGGACGCATCAGGGTCAGCGGGAACGCGCGCACCAGTTCCGGCTGCAGCGGCGTGAGTTTACCCAGTTTGTCGTGGCAATACGCGGCCAGGCGCGCGGCCAGGGCATCGGCCGGTTCGGCCATCAAGGTGTCGGCCAGCGCATCGGGCGCCGACCAGACGAGAGAGACGCGCTCGCCCGGCAGCGGCAGCAGCGCGACGATGCCTTCGCCGCCCGTAAACCACTGGTGGGCGGCGCCATGGTGCGGCTTTTCGCAGGCGAAGTTGCTGACCACGCCGCGCTGGCCATACGAGCGGTAATCGAGGCCGATGTCGCACTGGCCCCGCACCCACGATTGGGCGCCGTCAGCGCCCACCACCAGCGCGCAGGTGATGCTATCGCCGCCGTCGAGGTGCACGATGGCCGAGTCGTTCGTCCATTCCAGGCGGCTGGCGCGGCCCCGCAGCACGTTGACGTTCGGCGCGAATTTCAGGGCGGCGTCCAGTGCCTGCCCCAGGTTGCGGTCTTCGACGATCCACGCCAGGGCGCCCACATGCGCACCGTAGGCGTCGAAACCGAGTCCGCCCGCCTGCGCGCCGTCGCCGTTGACCAGCATGGCGTCGACGGGCGCCACCCTGTCGCCCTCCAGCGCGCCCCATACCTTCAGCGACGACAGCAGCTGGTGCGCCGTATGATTGAGCGCATACACGCGCACATCCCAGCTGGCTTCCACCGGCCTGGCCGCGGGTGCCGGAGGACTCGCCGGGGATAACAAGGTGACGCTTTGTCCTGCCTGGGCAAACGCCAGCGCCGTGGTTTTCGCGATGGCGCCATTGCCGACGATGCAAACGTCGCTGTGGCTGTGCATGAAGCGCCGCATGGTGGGGGGAGTGGGACTGTTCATGCGGTCATTATAGCGTTTGCCGCCCCCGTTTCAGCTAGTCAGGAAGTACAGAACGCATGCCCCAGGTCAAGCGGCGCCATGAAACACGGGCAGCACGTATTCCCCGATCTCCTGCAAGGTCTCGGCCAGCGGGCGGCGGTTCTGCCGCAGCTGCAGGCCGATATGCCGCACGCCGGCCGCGCGCATGGCGTGCAGCTCGGCGATCAGGCCATCGCGCCCCGTGCGCCCGCCGAAGCGGAAGCGCTGCAGCGGCAAGGCCGGATCGTCGTCCAGGTCCAGGTGGATGAAGCTGACATACGGCTTGTCGCCGCCGGCCACGGCGCGCCATTGGGCGGAACGCCGCGCATGGTCGTCCGGCGTGCCCGGATAGGCGAGCCAGCCGTCCATCTGCGCGCCGATCCACGCGGGCGATTGCTGCGCCAGCCCCGCCACCAGCAGCGGCAACGGTGCGGCCGGCTTGGGCAGCAGACGGATGCCGGGCGGCAGGCGCGTCTCGCCCCAGTCGCGCAGCATGGCCACCTGCTCGCGGAAAGCCTCACCACGCTGCGCGAAATCGCGGCCGAAGACAGGATATTCGACGGGCCGGTCGCCGCTGGCCACGCCCAGCAGCAAACGCCCGCCGCTCAACCGGTCGACGCTGGCCGCCGCTTTCAAAGTCAGCACGGGCTCTCGCAGCGGCAGCACCACGGCGGCCGTGCCCAGCAAGATGTTCTCGGTGATGCCGGCCAGGTAGCCCAGATACGTAAATACCTCGAAGACCTGGGCCGCGTCGCCGAACGACGGATCGTATAGGGGCACGTCGCGCAGCCACAGGGTCCGGAAACCCAGGCGGTCGGCCAGCTTTGCCAGCGCCGCATGCTGTTGCAGATCAGGCTCGCCCGGCACGCGGCCGGAGGCCGCATTCGCCTGGCGCCCCGTCGATGACCAGTCATTGTCGAGCGGCAATTCCAGGCCGATACTGAAACCACCCTGCCCCAGCTTCGTCATGGCGCCCATCTCAATCCCACTGCGGCGCCAGGCCGTCCGGGTTGGCCAGGCGCTCGCCCCGCTCCAGGGCCGCCATCTGCGCCATCTCCTCCTGCGACAGGGTGATGCGCTGGAAATGCAGGTTCGCTTCCAGGTTGGCGCGCCGGGTCGACGACGGGATCACGGCAAAGCCCTGCTGCAGCGACCAGCTCAGGGCCACCTGCGCCGGCGTCACGCCATGTTTGGCTGCGATGGCCGCGATCACGGGGGCCGCCATCACCTTGCCATACGCGAGCGGCATGTAGGCCGTGATGTGGATGCCCTGGCTGCGCGCGAACTCGATGACCTTGCGGTTTTGCAGGAAGGGGTGGATCTCGACCTGCTGCGTGGCGATTTCCGCCGCGCCCACGGTATCGATGGCTTGCCGCAGCTGCGCATTCGTGAAATTCGATACGCCGATGGTCTTGGTCAGCCCCTGCGCCTTGGCGTCAAGCAGCGCCGCCATGTAGTCGGCGACGGGAATCGCGTCCTGAGGCGATGGCCAGTGGATCAGCGTTAAATCCAGCTGCTCCAGCCGCAGCTTGTGCAGGCTGTCTTTTAAACTGGGAATCAGCTTGTCGCGCTGCAGGTTCTCGATCCAGATCTTGGTGGTGACGAACAGCGCGTCGCGCGGAACGGCGCTGGCGGCGATGGCCTGGCCCACCTCGGCTTCGTTGCCATAGATTTGCGCCGTGTCGATATGGCGGTAGCCGACGTCGAGGCCCGTCGTGACGGAATCGATGACGACCTGCCCCTGCAGGCGGAAAGTGCCCAGGCCGATTTCAGGGATGGCGGTGTGTTGGGTAGTGGCGTGCATGCGGTAATCCTCTCAAGTCAGTAACGATGGCCACACTATGCGCCCATCCTTTGTTGAGAGAAATACCGTTTATATCAAATCATATTTGACCCGTGCGCAAGTAATGGAGGGCGAATCCTGGAAATGCAGGAAAAGTCGCAGCCGGCTCTTGCATTCCCGTTTTGGTCTGCTATAATTCGCCACCTTGGCCTGGTAGCTCAGTCGGTAGAGCAGAGGATTGAAAATCCTTGTGTCGGTGGTTCGATTCCGCCCCGGGCCACCAAAAATTCGTAATACTTTCAAAAACGCCACCTTCGGGTGGCGTTTTTGTTTGTAGTCCACATAAAAACGGGCCGTTTCCGGCCCGCAGTTACGCCAGTCCGGCACCGTCGGCACCGGGCAATCACCCTCTTACCACATCAAATCATCCGGAATCTGGAACGCCGCGTACGGATCGTCCTCGTCCACTTCCGTGCTGGCCTGTTTCACGCGCACGACGATGGCCGGGTCGCGTTCGGCGATCTTGTCGGCGATGATGCGCGGCACCAGTTCCACGGCGCCGCCCAGGCAGACGATCACCAGGCGGCCCGCCACCAGGTGGGCTTGCACGGCGGCCGTCACGTAGATGCGCTCAATCTTGTTGTTGAACGTGAAGTTATATGGCACGTCGCCGTTGTTGCCCTTGCTCTGGCGGTTCTTTTGCACCATTTGCGCGATCTGCGCCACGATGGCTTTCTGGTTGGCTGCCGCATCGCGCTGGGCGTTCAGTTCGCGCGCGCGTTCCGCGTTCTTGCGCTGGGTCTCAAGCGCGGCCAGGCGCACCTCGTCGACGCTTTGCGTGCCGCTCTTGCGCTCGTCCTTTTTTTGCTTGCTCTTGTCCTGGTTGGCCAATTTGACCTTCTTCTTGTCGACCAGGCCGGCCTTTAAAAACTGCTCTTGCAACGAGACCATAACTACTCCGTATTGAGGGTGCGCCAGCCAAGGCAGCGGCATCGGCCGGTGGAAAGACGCTAGCATAGCAAAAAATGGGACCGCTGCCGCCGCAACATGGCTGCCCGGGCCAGCCAGCGGGGAGCTGGCGCCGGGCAGTAACAAAAAGACACACTCGAGTGGAAATTTTGTTGATAAATGTCATATAGTTAGTTACGTTCTGCATGTCGGCATTTATAGCCGATTGCATGTCCCTTCCATCGCCTGCGTCTACAAGGATTTGCCATGAAACAATTAATCGCCCTCTGCATCGCCGCCGCGTTTGCCAGCACCGCCTTTGCCGCCGCACCGGAAGCGGCGCCCGCAGCCAAGACGGCGCAACAGTCGAAAATGACCACCTGTAATGCGGATGCCGCCGGCAAGAAAGGCGATGAGCGTAAAACCTTCATGAAGGAATGCCTGAGCGCCAAGCCGGCGCCGGCCATGACGCAGCAAAACAAGATGAAGGCGTGCAATATCGACGCCAAGGACATGAAGGGCGACGCGCGCAAGGCTTTCATGAAAGAATGCCTGAGCGCACCGAAGAAATAAGCTCCGGTTCGAAGCGCCCGTGTGCGCTTCACTGCACAGCGCCAGCCGAAAGGCTGGCTTTTTTTTGCTCCCACCATTTGGAGTTCCCCCTTGCCCTATCGCCTGTCCCCTTTCTCTGCCAGCAGCCTGCTGGCCTCCGCCTGCCTCGCCACCCTCCTGGCCGGCTGTCACACGGTCACGCCGGCTCCCATTTCGGCACCGGCCGTGCGCGTGCCGGCCAGCATGCCAGCCGGCTGCGCGCCGCCAGCCTGGCCCTCGGGCGAGAAACGGCGCGGTGCCCAGGGCCGGGTGACCTTGCACTTCACGGTGCAGGCAGACGGCAAGGTCAGCGAAGCGGCAGTCATCCGCTCCAGTGGCTATCCCGCCCTCGACGAGGCGGCCCGCGATGCGCTGGCCAAGTGCGTCTTCCAGCCCGAAACGCTGGACGGAAAGCCCGTCACCAGCAAGGTGATCATGCCCTACCAATGGAGCAATGAATGAGGCGGCAACGCTGAACGCCGGCAATCATGACCAATGATCAAGATGACAAGAGGATTGATAGCGCGTAATATTTACTCAGCAGTAATGCACGGCGCGGCGGCAGCTTACCTCAGGGGAAGGATGGCAGCGTGGCGATATCGAGCGATCTCGCGCACTGGCGCGGCCTGGTCTTTACCCGCCTGTTGCAGGTGGTGCTGCTGCTTGGCATCGTCACGGCCATTCCCAGCGCGCTGCTGGCCGCGAGCGAAGCGATCTGGTCCATCGTCGCCCTGGACTTGCTGGCCATCGGCTGGATCGGCGCCATCTGGCATAGTCGCGCCATGCCCTACCGCTGGCGCGTGTGGCAATTCCTCATCGTCGCCTACCTGGTGGGCGTGGGCCTGCTGCTGAAAATCGGTCCCGTCAGCCAGATCTACATGATGCTCATGCCCGTGCTCGCGGCACTGCTGCTGGGCATGCGGCCAGCCTTGTCGACCCTGGTCCTGACCACGCTGACCATCCTTTTCCTCGGCCTGCATCCCGACATCGCCCTGCACCTGCCGGGCACGCCCGATTCCCCCGTGCTGCGCGCGCTGATCGTGGCCCTGAACTTCCTGTTCATCGCCGCCGTGCTGACCCTGTCCTGCGCCTTCCTGCTTCGCCACCTGGAAGACAGCAGCCAGGCCCTGTCGCAACTGAACGCCGAGCTGCGCCTGACGGCCACGGCGCTGGCCCGCCTGAACGACATGGTGATGATCGCCGACGTGCTCGATGCCCCACCGGGCCCCGGCATGGTGCCGGCCACGCGCATCATCTTCGTCAACGACGCCTTCGAGCGCAGCAGCGGCTATGCGCGCGCCGAGGTGCTGGGCCGCAGCCTGCTGTTCCAGCAAGGCCCCGCCACCGACGCGGGCGAACTGGCGCGCATCGCCGCCGCCATGTCCCGCGCCCAGCCGGCCAGGGCGGAATTACTGAACTACAACAAGGCGGGCAAGGCGTACTGGGTCGAGGCGGAACTGGTGCCGTTCACGGATGCGGACGGCAGGCAGACGCACTGGGTGGCTGTCGAGCGGGAAATCGACGAGCGCAAGCAATCGGAAGCGGACATCCACCGCCTGGCCTTCTACGACGTGCTGACGGGCTTGCCCAACCGGCGCCTGCTGATGGACCGCATCGCCCACCTGCTGGCCGCCGCGCCGCGCGACCATACGATCAGCGCGCTGATGTTCATCGACCTCGACCACTTCAAGCACATCAACGACGCGCGCGGCCATGCCACGGGCGACGCGCTGCTGCGCCTGGCGGGCGAACGGCTGGCGCAGCTGATGCGCAAGGCCGACACGGTGGCGCGCATCGGCGGCGACGAATTCGTCGTGCTGCTGGCGCACCTGGCCGATGACCTGGACAACGCTGCCCGCGCGGCGGCCCAGGTGGCCGAGAAAATCCGCGCCGCCATCGCGCGCGACTTCGAGATCGGCGCGCAGTCCTATCATTGCAGCGCCAGCATCGGCGTGACCCTGCTGCCGAAAGCGGGCCAGCAGGCGCACGACCTGCTGCGCGAAGCGGACATCGCCATGTACCGCGCCAAGGCGGAAGGACGCAACGGCATCGCCTTCTTTGAAGCGGCCATGCAGGAGGGCGTGGAGCGCCGCCTGACCCTGGAACGGGCGCTGGCGCGCGCGCTCGACACGGAGCAATTGTGCATGCACGTGCAGCCGCAGGTCGACCGCCACGGCCGGGTGACGGGCGCCGAATTGCTGATGCGCTGGCCGCAGGCGGACGGCAGCTTTATCGCACCCGGCGTGTTCATCCCCATCGCCGAGGAATCAGGGCTGATCGTCAGGCTCGGGCACTGGGCCCTGCGCGAAGCGTGCCGCTCCGCCAGGGTGCTGGCGCAGGCGCAAGCTGGCCAGGCCATCCCCCTGTCCGTCAACGTCAGTCCGGCGCAGTTCCGCCAGCCCGATTTCGCCACCCGCGTGCAGACGGCGCTGGCCGAACACGGCACGCCGGCCGGCGCCCTGATCCTGGAATTGACGGAAGGCTTGCTGATCGACCAGCGCGACGCCTCGCTGGCGCGCATGCGCGAACTGGCGGACCTGGGCATCCGCTTTTCCATCGACGACTTCGGCACCGGCTATTCCAGCCTTTCCTACCTGACCTCGATGCCGCTGTACGAACTGAAAATCGACAAGCGCTTCATCGACGACACGCCGCGCGATGCGCGCGACACGGCCATCGTGCAGGCGATCCTGGCCATGGCGCGCCACCTGGGCTTGCGCGTCGTGGCCGAAGGCGTGGAAACGCAGGAGCAGGCCGACTTCCTCGTCGCCCACGATTGCGACGGCTTGCAAGGCTTCCTGTATGCGCGGCCGATGCCGCTTGACGACTTTCCCGCCTGGCTGGCCCGGCATCAGGCTTAGCTTTCCGACATTTCCTGCACGAAACTCCTCCGCTAGAATACCGGCCTCATAGCCTGTACCTTCACCATCCCCCTTGATTAAAGCGATCTCCGATGCGTCTGGTTCTCCCCCTGCTGCTGCTATCTCTGCTGCCCGCCGCCAACGCGGCCCCCTCTGCCACCGCGCCCACGCCGATCACGCTGGATCAGGCCATGGCCGATCCCGACTGGATCGGCACACCCGTCGAAGCGGCGTGGTGGGGCTGGAATGGTCAGCTGTATTACAAACAAAAACGCCTCGGCTCGCCCCTGCGCGACACGTTTCAAGTATCGGGCGCGAATGCGAAACTCAATAGCGGCAAGAAGGTCGACGATGCGCAACTGGCGAACCTCGACGGCCAGCAGATGATCGTCAACCGGGCCGGCACGCGCGCCATCCTGCTGCGCAACGGCGACTTGTTCGAGCGCGACCTGAAAAACGGCGCCCTGGTCCAGATCACGCGGGGCGTCACCGCCATCAGCGACCCGCAGTATTCCGCCGACGGCAGCGCCGTGCAGTACCGCAGCGGCAGCGACTGGTTCAGCTGGAGCCGCGCGGACCGCCTGAGCGCCCCCGTGGCCCTGCTGCGCGCGGCCAAGGACCCGGACGCCAAGCCGGAAGCGGACGCCCTGCGCGAACTGCAGCTGCGCCTGATCGTCAACCTGGCGCGCCAGAAGGACGACCGCGACGCGAGCCGCGAGCGCCGCCACGAAGAGCGCCGCCTGGACGCCACGCGCGCGCCGGAACCGATCTACCTGGGCGACAAAGTGACGATTTCCGGCAGCGCGCTGTCGCCGGACGGCCGCTGGCTGCTGTTCGTCACGCAGGACAAGGCCGCCGAAAAGGGCAAGCTGGGCAAACTGGCCCGCTACGTCACGGAAACGGGCTATCCGGAAGCGGACGACGAGCGCACGCGCGTGGGCCGCAACATGCCGATCGCGCAAAGCCTGAAGCTGGCCGATCTGCGCACGGGCCAGGTGCGCGAAATCGCTTTCGACAGCCTGCCCGGCATCGCCACCGACCCGCTGGCCAGCCTGCGCGCCGAACAGAAACTGCCGCCGCTGAAAGGCAACCGCCCCGTGCGCATCGACGCCCAGCGCGACGGCATCGCCTGGACCGATGACGGTGCCAAAGCGGCCGTGCGCGTGCGCGCCATCGACAACAAGGACGGCTGGCTCGCCACCGTCGACCTGGCCAATGGCGCCCTCGTGCCCGCGCACCGCATCAGCGACACGGCCTGGGTCAACCGCCGCGCCGAGCAATTCGGCTGGCTGCCCGACAACGCCACCCTGTGGTATCTGTCCGAGGAAAGCGGCTACGCCCACCTGTACACGAAGCAAGGCGCGGCCCCGGCACGCGCGTTGACCAGCGGCCAATGGGAAGTGAGCGCCGTCGAATGGAGCCGCGACGGCAAGACTGCCTATTTTATGTGCAACCGGCAAGCGCCTGGCACCTATGAAGTGTGTGCCAGCACGACCAGGGATGGCGGCGCGCGCGAAGTAACGAACTTGAAAGGCGTGGAAAACTTCGGCCTGTCGCCCGATGGCGGCAAGCTGCTGCTGCGCTACTCGAGCAGCTATATGCCGGCCCAGCTGGCCACCGTTTCTGTCTCTGGCGGCAAGGCGACTATCCTGACCGATACGCGCAGCGACGCCTTCAAGGCGCGCAACTGGGTCATGCCGGAACTGGTGCAAGTGCCGTCCACGCATGGCGCGGCACCGATCTGGGCCAAGCTGTACAAGCCAAGGCAGCTGGAAGCGGGCAAGCGCTATCCGATCGTCATGTTCGCGCACGGCGCCGGCTACCTGCAGAACGTGACCGAGCGCTATCCCGTGTATTTCCGCGAGCAGATGTTCCACAACCTGCTGGTGGAGCAGGGCTATATCGTGCTCGACGTCGACTACCGCGCCTCGCTCGGCTACGGCAGCGCCTGGCGCACGGCCATCTACCGGCAGATGGGCCACCCGGAACTGGAAGATTTCATCGATGGCGCCAACTGGCTGGCGCAGCAGCACCAGGGCGACATCAAGAACGTGGGCATCTATGGCGGCAGTTATGGCGGCTTCATGAGCCTGATGGCCCTGATGCGCGCCCCGGAAATCTTCAAGTCCGGCGCCGCCCTGCGTCCCGTGACGGACTGGACCACGTACAACCACGAGTACACGGCCAACATCCTGAACACGCCGGACGTCGATCCGCAGGCGTATCAAATCTCGTCGCCGATCGAATACGCGGACAAGCTGACGGGCAACCTCCTGATCGCCCACGGCATGATCGACGATAACGTGTTTTACCAGGATTCCGTACGCCTGTCGCAGCGCTTGATCGAGCTCAAAAAGGATAACTGGGAAATGGCCAGCTACCCGATGGAGCGCCACGGCTTCGTGCAGCCGGAAGCATGGTATGACGAGTACCGCCGCATCTATCAGTTGTTCCAGCGCACGCTGAAGTAAGGGCTGCGGCCAGCACGCGAATCGCGCTTGCCATTTACGCAAGCATGGCACATGATGAAGGCATGCATACCTCTACCTACTCCGCCCTGCGCGCCGCGTGCGCCGCCATCCTGCTGCTGGCCACCAGTGCCTGCGGCAGCGCCCCCGCACAAGATGCGCCGCCCGCACCGGGCAATGCCGGCTTGCTGGCGCAAATCCAGGCGGAAGTGGGTACCGCCGCCTGCGATTCCACCCAGCAATGCCAAACCATCGCCATCGGCGCCAAGGCTTGCGGCGGCCCCGAACGCTACCTGGCCTGGTCCAGCAAGGACAATGACGGCAAAAAACTCAAGGCCTTGGCCCAGGCGCAAGCCGAGGCCAGCCGCAAGCAGCAACAGGCGGACGGCATGATGTCGACCTGCTCCATCGTCACGGACCCGGGCGCCACCTGCGAGGCGGGACGCTGCGTGCTGCAAAAGAGCGCCATGGGCGGCAGCTCGGCGATGTAAAAAAAGCCGCTGGATCAGCGGCTTGCGTGATGCTGCAACAAGTCAGGACTGCAGCTGCAAGGTCTTGATGATCTTGCTTTCCACCTTCTCGCCCGCGCCCGAGGTGGCATTCTTGCTTTCCTTACGCAGCAACAATAAATGGTCGCCGCTGACGCCATATTGGCGCGTCTCGTCCGTCTTTTGCGTAAAGCTGACGACGACAAAGGCGCGCCCGCTCACATCGAAGTGAAAATGGCTGGCCAGCGGCGTGCCGTCGGCGGCGATCCAGACCTCGATGCCGCCTTCGAACTTCTTCACATACTTGCGGTCTTTCTCAGGCACCTTGTCGAGCGACAAGGTAAAACTCAGCAGGCGCGCCGGCTTGCCCTTGTAGCTATCGATTTTCTCGCCGCTGAACACGGCTTCCTCGATTTCGCGCGACAGGGAGTCGGCCGCCGACACCATGGAACGTAACTCCGCCGCCTTCATCTCCCCCAGCGCAAAGCCGATCGGCGTCTTGACCTTCGGATCTTTCACCTTGGCGCGCTGCTCGGCCTCCACTTTCGCCAGCAAATCCTTGCCGTAAAGCACCTGCAAGCCCGCCGGCCCGCCCTCGACAGCCACCGTGGCCTGGCCGCTATCCTCTTCCGCCTCCTTGCCCTCGCCCTCGCGGCGCCAGCTTTTCGATTCCACCTGCGCCTTGATCGGCGTTTGCCCCTGCAAGCGCGCCAGCGCCGCATTCAGATCAGCCAGGCCATCGGCCCGCGCCGTACCGCAAAACAAACTGAACAAGCCCGCAGCCGCCAGGCCCTGCACTCCAATACGTCGCTGCATCGCCACATCCCTTCAGGTCATACAAGGATGCCAAAACACCATGTTTTGGCCATCTGTTGCATTTGAACACAGCTAGCTCTGGTCAGGTGGAAAGTCTTTCTGCTATAATTCGCCGCCTTGGCCTGGTAGCTCAGTCGGTAGAGCAGAGGATTGAAAATCCTTGTGTCGGTGGTTCGATTCCGCCCCGGGCCACCAAGAATTCAGCAGCACATAGCAAAAAGCCAACCTTCGGGTTGGCTTTTTTGTTTTCGCCTGCAAACAACACCATGCCATCCATCCGCCGCTATGTACGCAAACGAACGGACTGCAGCCGCGCAAGAGTCCATGCTGCAGGCAGACCATCACTTCCCCTCCCGCCGCCAGCGCCCTGCGCGACACGGCTGATGGGTCGGCTGGTCAGCTCTCCCGCCACACCGCCATGCGAAACTCGCGCCCGACGCCGTCGAGCCGTTCCGTACATTACGGCTCACTGCCAAAGGATGCATCATGAAACCTACCCTGATATTGCTCGCGCTCGCCTCTACCCTCGCCCTGACCGCTTGCCAGCGCGAAGCGCCACCTGCGCCTACCGTCGTCCAAGTCGTTCCCGGCCCTGCGGGCGCGCCTGGTCCTGCCGGCGCTACCGGTGCCAAGGGCGCTGAAGCCCCTGCTGGCGCGACCGGTGCCACCGGCGCCACGGGCCAGACCGGCGACAGCGGTGCCGCCGGCTACGATGGTGCCAAGGGCGCTACCGGCGCGACCGGTGCACAAGGCAACGATGGCACCAAGGGCGACGACGGCGCCAAGGGCAAAACGGGCGACACGGTGATTGTCGTTCCGCAACGCTAATACCGTTAGCGCCGGCTAACACCGGCAACCGTGTTCTCCCACAACGCCAACCCCTGCGGTTGGCGTTGCTGCGTATGCGCTGTACCGCACAGTCACATCGGCCGCATCGGCCTACCCTGTCGTCATGACACAGGGAGATATCGCATGCTGACGATCATATTGATGGTGGCCCTGCTGGGCTTGGCTTTACTGTTCGCGCCCGGCCCCGTGCGCCGCGCCCTGATTACCCCGCACCTGCTGGCCCTGTTCAAGCGCATCTTGCCGACGATGTCCGACACGGAACGCGACGCCCTCGAGGCGGGCACCACCTGGTGGGATGCGGATCTGTTTTCCGGCCGGCCCGACTGGACAAAATTGCTGGCGTATGGCCGCGCCACGCTCACGGCCGAGGAGCGCCACTTTCTCGAGCATGACGTCGAGCGCCTGTGCGAACTGGTCGACGACTGGGAAACGCAGCAGCAGCTCGACTTGCCACCGCAAGCCTGGGCCTACATGAAAAGCCGGGGTTTTCTCGGCATGATCATCCCCAGGCAATACGGCGGCAAGCAGTTTTCCGCCTACATGCATTCGCAAGTGGTGATGAAACTGTCGAGCCGCTGCTCGGCGCTGGCCGTGACCGTGATGGTGCCCAATTCGCTGGGACCTGCCGAATTGCTGCTGCACTACGGCACCGAAGCCCAAAAAGATTACTACCTGCCGCGCCTGGCCAATGGCACCGAGATTCCCTGCTTTGCCCTGACCAGCCCATATGCGGGTTCCGACGCGGCCGCCATCCCCGACCTGGGCGTCGTGTGCATGGGCATGCATGAGGGGAGAGCTACCCTGGGTTTCCGCCTCACGTGGAACAAGCGCTACATCACCCTGGCCCCCGTGGCGACCTTGCTGGGGCTGGCATTCCAGACCAGCGATCCCGACCACTTACTGTCCGACAACGACGCGCCCGGCATCACCTGCGCCCTGATCCCCGCCAGCCACGACGGCGTGGTGATCGGCCGCCGCCACCATCCCTTGAACGCCGCCTTCCAGAACGGCCCCACGTCCGGCAACGATGTCTTCATTCCCATCGACTGGGTCATCGGCGGCCAGGCGCAAGTGGGCAAAGGATGGCGCATGCTGATGGAATGCCTGGCGGCCGGACGCGCCATCTCTCTGCCCTCGTCCAGCGTGGGCATGGGCAAGATGGCCGTGCGCGGCACCGGCGCGTATGCAGCCGTGCGGCGCCAGTTCAACATGCCGATCGGCAAGTTCGAAGGCGTGCAGGAAGCGCTGGCCCGCATGGGCGCCAACCTGTACCTGATGGATGCGGCCCGCACCCTGGCCGCGCATGCCGTCGACCTGGGCGAAAAGCCGGCCGTCATTTCCGCCATCGTCAAATACCATGTGACGGAACGGGGACGCGCGCTCGTCAACGACGGCATGGACATTCTCGGCGGCAAGGGCATCTGCGTGGGTCCGAACAATTTCCTCGCCAGCGCCTACCAGCAAATCCCCATCGCGATCACGGTCGAAGGCGCCAACATCCTCACACGCAGCCTGATCATCTTCGGCCAGGGCGCCATCCGCGCGCATCCATATGTACTCAGGGAAATGGCCGCCGTCAACGAAAGCGACGGCCGCAAGGCCCTGCGCGATTTCGATGCGGCCTTCTTCGGCCATGTGGGCTTTGTGCTGGGCAACCTGGCCAGGGGCTTGTGGTACGGGCTGGGCGGCGCGCGTCTGGCGGCCGTGCCCGATGCCGGCGCGCCCGCCCTGGCGCCCTACTACCGCGCCCTGACGCGGCTGTCGACGGCGTTTGCCGTCATGACGGATATGTCGATGTTCGTGCTCGGTGGCGAACTCAAGCGCCGCGAGCGGCTGTCCGCCCGGCTGGGCGACGTGCTGGCGCAGCTGTACCTGGCTTCATCCGTGCTGAAGCGCTACGAGGACGATGGCCGGCCCGAGGCCGACCTGCCCTACGTCCACTGGGCGCTGCAGGATGCGCTGGTCAAGGCGCAACAGGGCTTGACGGGCGTGCTCGACAATTTCCCCGCGCGCGTGCTGGCGGTGCTGCTGCGCACCTTGCTGTTCCCGTTCGGCCTGCCCCACCGTCCGCCGTCCGACGAGCTGGGCAGCGAAGTGGCGCTGGCCCTGCAAACGCCGGGGGCCGACCGCGAACGCCTGCTGGCCGACGGTTATGTGGCCAACGATGGCAGCCACGGCGCCGATCCCGTGGCTTGCGCCGAGCGGGCGCTGGCCCTGCTGCCCGAAGTCTTGCACATCGAAAAACGGCTGAAAGACACGCCCGAAGGCGCGGCCCTGCGGCACCTGCCGCAAAGCCTGTCCGCCATGCAACAGTGGCTGGCAGCGGCCAAGGCCGCAGGCAACGTCAACTGCCAGGAGCACAATACCTTGCTGGAATATGCGCGCCTGGTCGACGGCTTGATCCAGGTCGACGCTTTTGCGCCCGCCGCAGCGCACGAAACGCCGGACGCCTATCCCCGCGATGACGCCGGCGTGGTCGAGGCCAACGACAAGCTCAGCACGAGCGGCACCAGTGCCGCATACACGACGATCACCGACAGCCAGACGGCGCCGGGCCAGTACGCCTTGACGCCAAAATAAATGCTGGAAAATACCAGCGGGCACAGCACGGACGCCAGGCTCACGGACGAGGCCAGCACGCCCTGGAACTGGCCTTGCCGGTCCTCGGCAACTTGCCGCGTGGCCAGCGACTGCAAGGCCGGCGCGCCGATGCCGCCCAGGGCGAACACGGGCATGATGGCGAAGATCATCCAGCTGCGGGTGGCAAAGGCCATGACGACCAGCGCGACGCAGGCGCACGCCACGCCCCCCAGGATGGTGACGCGCTCGCCCAGCAGTTTCACGGCGGGCCCGGGCAGAAAAGCCTGGGCCAGCGCCTGGCACGCGCCGAAGGCGCCCAGCGACAGGCCGATCCACAGCCCGTTCCACTCGAACGCATCGTGGCCCCACAAGGCCCAGCACACGCCATACACCTCGCCGGCCGCGCTGAAGGTAAAGAAAATGGCGGTGATCGGCAGCAAGCTTTTCTGCGATAACACCCAGCGCAGCGGGCGCAATGGATTCAATGCCAGCAGGTCGATTTTTTCGCGTGTCGGCGTTCGTGATTCGGGCAACGTCAGCAACGCCAGCAGCAGGTTGCCGGCATTCAAGATGGCCGCCGCCATGAACGGCAGGCGCAATCCGTAATCGCCCAGTGCGCCACCGAGCACGGGGCCGATGATGAAGCCGGCACCGAACATGGCATTGAGCAAGCCGAAACGGCGCGCCCGCGTTTCCTCGGGAGAAATATCGGTGATGTAGGCCGTGGCCACGGACACATTGGCGCTCGTCAAGCCGGCAATGGCGCGCCCCAGCAGCAACATCCACAGGCTGGGGGCGAAGGCCAGGAACAGGTAGTTGACGGCCGCGCCCGCCAGCGAAAGCAGCAGCACGGGGCGCCGCCCCAGACGGTCGCTCAGCGCGCCCAGCACGGGCGCAAAAACGAACTGCATCAGCGCATACAGGGCCGTCATGATGCCGATGTACGGCGCCACGTTATCGGCATGCGTGACGTCGCGCAGCAGCGCGGGCAGGATGGGGAAGATCAGGCCGATGCCGACGGCGTCAAGCGCGACCGTGGCAAAGATGACAGGCAGCGCTGTCGCCGGAATGGCTATTTTCATATACTCAATCTAAATATATACTCAGTACATAAATAGTACGCCCAGCCTGGCTGCGCCATCAAGCCTTATCTGTACTCAGTACACTTCATGTATGATCGCAGCAACATGACGATTCCTTCCGACCTCCGCTCCCGCAAACGCCTTGCCACCCGGCAAGCCATCTCGAATGCCGCCACGCGCTTGTTTTTCGTGCGCGGCTTCGAGCAGGTGACGGTGGACGAGATCGCGGCGGCTGCCAGCGTGGGACGCATGACGGTGTTCAACCACTTCCCCCGCAAGGAAGACATGTTCTTCGACCGCGAGGAAGAGGGACGCGAACTGCTGCGCGCCGCCTTGCGCCAGCGCGACCCCATGGAGCCCCCGATCGTAACCCTGCGCCTGCTGGCGCACCGGCTGGTGGCCGAAGACAGTCCCTACGTCACGTTTTCCGCCGCCGGCCAGGGTTTTATCGCCACCATCGAGGCCAGCGAGACCCTGAAAGCGCGGGCGCGGGCCATCCGCGACGAGCTGGCGCAAGTGGTGGCAACGGCGCTGACCGACAGCACGGGGCGCGACGCGCACGATCCCCAGGCCCGGCTGGCGGCCAGCCTGCTGCTGGCCACCTGGAGCACGGCCCTGATCGAAGCGCACCGTGCCTTCTCACGGCATGGCGACGCGCAGCTGGCCAAGTCCCGCTTCCTGGCCCTCGTGGACCAGGGGCATGTCGGCCTGAAGGCGGCGTTGGCGGGCACGCCTTACGTCTGACGTTGCCGGGTATCGGATGTCAATCCCTTGACCCAAGGCAAGGCAATCCGGCGCCAGCCCGCCTACAATCGCCGGCTTTGCCCCTCGCCCATGCGCCACGCTCCCGAACTCCTCCTGCCTGCCGGCTCCCTGGCCAAGATGCATGCCGCCTTCGACTATGGCGCCGACGCCGTCTACGCGGGCCAGCCGCGCTACAGCTTGCGCGTGCGCAATAACGATTTTTCGACCTTGCAAGCCTTGCAGGAGGGAATCGATGGCGCCCATGCGCGCGGCAAGCAATTCTTTGTCGCCAGCAATATCTTCGCCCACAACGCCAAGCTGAAAACGTATTTGCGCGACATGGAACCGGTGATCGCCATGCGCCCCGACGCCCTGATCATGGCCGACCCGGGCCTGATCATGATGGTGCGCGACAAGTGGCCGGAGATTCCCGTGCACTTATCGGTGCAGGCGAATGCCGTCAACTGGGCCGACGTGAAATTCTGGCACCGCATGGGGCTGACGCGCGTGATCTTGTCGCGCGAACTGTCGCTCGACGAGATCGAGGAAATCCGCCAGCGCTGCCCGGAAATGGAACTGGAAGTGTTCGTCCACGGCGCCCTGTGCATCGCCTATTCGGGCCGCTGCCTGCTGTCCGGCTATTTCAACCACCGCGACCCGAACCAGGGCACCTGCACGAATTCCTGCCGCTGGGATTACAAGGTGAAAAATGCCGCCGAAGACGCCAGCGGCGACCTGGGCGGCATGCAGGTAGTGCCGCTGGAATTTCACCAGGCGCTGGCCGAAGCCGACAACAATGCGTTTTCCGCCCTGCACCAGCAGCCGCGCCACCCGCTGGCCGACCAGCCATACCTGATTGAAGAAGCGCAGCGCCCTGGCCAGCTGATGCCCATCCTCGAAGACGAGCACGGCACCTACATCATGAATTCGAAGGACTTGCGCGCCGTCGAGCATATCGAGCGCCTGGTCAAGATCGGCGTCGATTCGCTGAAGGTGGAAGGCCGCACCAAGTCGCTGTACTACGCGGCGCGCACGGCGCAAGTCTACCGCCAGGCCATCGACGATGCCGTGGCGGGCCGGCCCTTCGACATCAGCCTGCTGGGTCAGCTGCAAGGCCTGGCCAACCGCGGCTACACGGACGGTTTTTACCAGCGCCACCATACGCAAACGCACCAGAACTACATGCGCGGCGCGTCCGAGGCGGACCGCAGCCAGTACGTGGGCGACGTGCTGAGCGTGATGGATGGCTGGGCCAGGGTGGAAGTAAAAAACCGCTTTGCCGTGGGCGACCGCATCGAAGCCCTGCACCCGGACGGCAACCGCGACTTCACGATAACCCGCATGCTGGCCGACGATGGCAGCGACATCCAGGTGGCGCCCGGCAGCGGCCACTTCGTGCGCATTGAACTCGACGGGGCGCTGAACAAGGCCTTGCTGGCGCGCTATTTGTAACCGCCAGTCTGGCGTGCTGGGCGGCAAACCAGTACGCAAGTGTTTGATTTGACAAGAAAAATTCCAACTGGCGCCGCCTAAATAATTTGTTTAGGCTTCAACATTGCTATACGATACGGCCACCCTGCGCCCGGGGGCCTGATCGGCATCCGGTGCGTCCCTGACACGTTCACCGGAATCCCCGATGCCACCTGCCACCTCTGCCCTGATCACCAACGACGCCGTCGTCCTCGGCCTGCTCGCCATGACCCTGGGGGGCGTCTTCTGGACCGCCTCGCGCGCCAACGGCCTCTGGAAAAAGTTTTATACGTATATCCCGTCGCTGCTGATGTGCTACCTGATCCCGGCGCTGCTCAACACCTTCGACATCATCGACGGCAACGCTTCCGGCCTGTACGCCGTGGCGCGCGATTACCTGCTGCCCAGCGCGCTGGTGCTGCTGTGCGTGGCCATCGATTTCGGCGGCATTATCCGCCTCGGCCCCAAGGCCATCATCATGTTTTTGACCGGCACCCTCGGCGTCATGCTGGGCGCCCTCGTCTCGTTCGAGGCACTGCGTTTGATCCACCCGGAAACGGTGGCGGGCGACACCTGGCGCGGCATGACGACTGTCGCCGGCTCGTGGATAGGCGGCGGCGCCAACCAGGCGGCCATGAAGGAAGTGTTTGAAGTGGACGCCACCCTGTTCGGCCAGTTCGTCGCCGTCGACGTGCTGGTGGCCAACGTCTGGACGGCCGTGCTGCTGTTCCTGGCCGGCCGCGCGGGCGCCTTCGACCGCTGGACGGGCGCCGACTTGACGGCCATCAATGTGCTCAAGGACAGCATCGAAAGCTACCGTGCCCAGCACGCGCGCGTCGCCAACCTGACCGACATCATGATCATCCTCGGCGTGGGCCTGGGCGTGACGGGCCTGTCGCACTTCCTGGCCGGCCCCATCATCGGTTGGATCGCCACCCTGCCGGCAGCATGGCGCCTGCAGGATTACAGTCTGACGTCGAATTTCTTCTGGATCGTCGTGCTCGCCACCACCTTCGGCCTGCTGCTCAGCTTTACCCGGGCGCGCAGCCTGGAAGGCGCGGGCGCCTCGACCATCGGCTCGGCCATGCTGTACGTGCTGGTGGCCACCATCGGCATGCACATGGACTTGAAAGCCCTGTTCGACAAGCCTTTCCTGTTCCTGCTGGGCCTGATCTGGATCGCCGTGCACGGCGGCCTGATGCTGCTCGTCGCCAAGCTGATCCGCGCCCCCCTGTTCTTCATGGCCGTGGGATCGCAAGCGAACATCGGCGGCGCCGCCTCGGCCCCCGTCATCGCCAGCGCCTTCCACCCGGCCCTGGCGCCCGTCGGCGTCCTGCTGGCCGTGCTCGGCTACGCGCTGGGCACCTACGGCGCCTACATCACGGGCTTGATCCTGCGCAGCATGGCGGGATGACGCCTGTCCCGGCTTGACCGGCCAAGCTTGCCACGACAACGCCAGCCTTCGGGCTGGCGTTGTCGTTACTGCGCGGCCCAACTTGCTATGAGCCACCATTAGTTGCTGGAGAGAGACATGAAACATAAATAAAATACAACTTCATGATTCAAAGAGCAGGAAGTGGGATAGTATTTTGACGCAACATATGATCTATCAAAGTCAGTTCTTCCTTTACTGGAAAAGCGGCAAATCGTACGCAATACAAACAACCAGGCCTATCCGCCATCCATGAATCAACGTCGCAGAATCTTGCCGTATCCGCACGGATAGCACCCGTGCCCGGTGTCGGCAGGACGCCGATCATGGCAGATAGCCCGAGGACAATATTTTCGCTAACGACATAAAGACATAACAAGGAACAAGCAGTGAACATTTTCATGGTGCGGCCCACGACTCGCAATATTGGCAACGATCTCATCGGCTACGCTACGACAGAGCTCCTCTACGAGGTGTTCGGAGAAGCCACCAATATCGTCAGCATTCCCGCCTTGAAGGGGCCGCAGTTCGGCGGCCTGGTACCGCGCCAGATCTATGACATGAACCGCCTGGCCGACGCCGTCATCGTGGGCGGCGGGAATCTGTTTGAAAACGGCCAGCTGTCCTATGATGTACAGGCCGTCAATGCCTTGCGCCGCCCGATGATGCTGATGGGGCTTTCCCACGGCCGCATCACGGGCCGCGACGGGCAAATGGAAGACCGCACCGATGCACTCAGCCCGGCTGCGATACGACACCTGGTCGAGCATGCCAAGGTAGCCATGGTGCGCGACACGGGTTCGCAAGAAATCCTCGCCGATCTTGGCGCCAAGGTGACGGTCGGGGGCTGCCCCACGCTGTATCTGCCGCCGACTGCCGAGGGCGAAGCGGCGAGGGGCGGCGTGATCATTTCGGTGCGTCACCCCATGCGCATGAGCGTTCCTGCCACATTGCAGTGGCGCATCGCGGAAGACCTGCGCCGCCTGATTAGCGCCCTGCGTACCGAATATGCGCAACCCGTCTATCTGGCCTGCCACGATTACATCGATCTCGAATTCGCGGCCGGCTTCCCGGAGGCGTCGCCCATGTACTTTGACGAAGTCGGCCGCTACATCGAAGCGCTGCGCACCTGCAAGCTGCACGTCAGCTACCGCCTGCACGGCTTCCTGCCGTGCCTGGCCATGGGTTCGCACAGCATCAACCTTTCCTATGATGAAAGGGGCCGCTCGATGCTGTCGACCATCGGCATGGCGTCGTGGGATGTCGACCTGATGCAAGGTGGCGACTGCGTAAGCGACATCATGGACCGCGCGCGCTCGCCCGATCAATATTATCGCGCCCGCCAGGCAGCCCTGCCGCTGATACAAGAGTTGCGCCAGATCACGCTGCGCGGCTTGCAGACCTTGCGCACCCTGGCAACGGAGCAATGAATATGAGCTTGCCATCCTCGTCGCAGGGCGTGTGGCTGAAGTGCCACGTCCGCGAACTCGCCCACTGGGAAACGATGACCGAGCGCGTGCTCAGTGAAATCATTTCCACGGTCGGGCAAATGAAGGGCACGGCAGCGGCCCAGGTGCTGCGCCAGCAGGGCATCGAGCGGCTGCACGAAGTCATCGACACCGACGATGTGGCGTCCTTGCGCAACCAGGTGCTGGAACGCCTGCGCCAGCCCTTGCTGGCCATGGCAACGGCCGTCGGACGCCAGATCCTGGGCTGGGATGGCGATTTCTATGTGGATGACTATTTGATCCTGCGCATCAACTTCCCTTACGAAGTGGCCCGCAAGACCAATCCATCGAGCGAGAATCCCGGCATTGGCAGGCTCAGCGCTACCGTGCGCGAAAAATTCCAGATGCGCAAGGTGGTCGACCCCGTGTATGCGCCAAAGGAATATCACCGGGGCCACCCGCCCGCAGCCTGGGCGCACGGTCCGCACATCGATAGCTGGGCCGGCCATTCGCGCGACGGGCGCAATATCTGGTGGGCCATAGGCGAGGTGCCGGCGGAAGCGGGCATGGTGCTGTATCCGGAATTGGCCAACGTCTCGCTGCCCTGCGAGCGGCGCACGCTGTACCTGCAAGCGGGCTACCGCCTGCCTGTGCCGACCTACCTGCCCCTGGCGGCAGGCGAGATGCTGGTCTTCGATCCCGAGGTGCTGCACGGCACGCATCTGAATACGACAGACGCCACGCGGGTAGCCGTTTCCATGCGCCTGAATGCTTCCAGGCCGACGTTCGATCCCGCCTGCTTTTATTCGCGCGAATTCTGGCGCCGGGCCGCCGATATCGAGCAAGGCCATGATGAAGTCCTGCATCTGCGACGCGAAGACAACTTCGGTCCGCCCGTGGCGAGCGCGCCGGTGCAGACGCCGCCTCCCGTTCCCGTCATCGCCGGTCAGCTCGACCAGCAAAGCGGCCTCATACATGGCCAGCTTCCTGCCGCCGGGCCGGACACGCAGCGCGTCATCGTCGATGCCGCGTCGTATCGCATCATGCTGGTACACACCGACGACGGCACCCGCGCCTACGACGCGGCCTGCCCGCATTATGGCGTGGACCTGGCCGACGGCGGATGCGATAGCGGCAAAGTGTATTGCCCGGCTTGTGCAATCTCGTTCGACTTGCAAACAGGAAAATCGTCCTGCCCGTCGTTGACATTGCAACCGTATGAAATCCGGCAAGACGGCGCAGCCGTACGCATCCGTGTTGCGCCGCCTGCGGCCGTGACGACATGAGCGTAGCGACAGTCCACGCTCTGCCTGCCGCGCTCGATGCAGATGCGGCGGCAGTGAGTGCCGTCATTTGCACCAGGAATGGCTGGTCGCGGGGCTTTCTCGACGAGACCTTGCAGTCGTTGCTGGCCCAGTCCTGGCCCGCGCAAGAAATCCTGCTGGTCGATGACGCCAGCAGCGACGGGACGGCCGCCTACGTGCGGCAAGCCTATCCGCAAGTCAGCGTCTTGCAGAATGCAGGAAGCGGTCTGGCGGCCGCGCGGAATACGGGAGTGGCCGCAGCCCGTTTTCCTTGGGTGGCCTTCATCGACGACGACGACCTCTGGTGCCCTGAAAAACTGGCTGAACAACTTGCACAGGCACAAGCATCTGAAACGCCAGATGCAATTGTGTATGCATCGCAAGTTGCCACGCTTAACAGCCATGGCGGCAATCCCGTGGATTGGGCAACGCCACGGCAGTTTGCCGCCTGGCCCGCCTGCCTGCTGGGTTCTCCCATTCAGCCATCGGGCGTGCTGCTCAGCAAAAAATTGCTTTCTCGCATTGGTCCCTTCAACGAACAAATACAGGAAGGGGCCGCTTACGATTACTGGATACGCTGTCTGAGCGCCGGCATGTCCATCCGCTACAGCAATAATATCCTGCTGCATTACCGGCAACACCATCCGCAGATGACGGCGCCGGCGCGCAAGTTCGATCATTTTCTGAATATCGACGCCCTTATCGCCCCCTATCTCGAGCGGCTGACGCCGGCGCTGGCGCAGCGAATCCGCGACGCACGCCTGCTGAACAACCTGCGTTCCCTGATGGCCCATTCCGGCATGTCGGCAGCGGCACGTTACTGGCGCGCCAGCGTGCCACGCCCGGCGTCCAGCCTGCGTACCCTTTCCTATTTCTTGTTAGATACTATTGCATGCCGGACCCCGCACCGGATACGCTACACACTGCGGCAACGCGCCATGCAGCTACTCATCGGCAAGCAAGCGCCCTTGACCGGGCTACGCCCGAAACGATCCGGGCATCCGACGTAAGCCCACAACGCCAGCGCCTCCGCTGGCGTTTTTGTTTATCGGTCAACTTTTTCGCCAGGTCACGGTCTGTTTTTCCGCGCCGGACGGCCGGAAAATTCGCCCCACAATGTAGCAGAAACCCCTCAAAACCAAATTTCCGCACCATTTTTGTGCAAAATCTGCGATGATAGTTGCCCAAATAACCGATTACCTCCATGGAATTCTGATGAAATACGCATCTGCTCACGAGTATGTCCAGCATGTCGCCGCACGCAATCCAGGTCAGCCCGAGTTTCTGCAAGCCGTCACCGAAGTCATGGAGAGCTTGTGGCCGTTCCTGGAACAGCACCCGAAATACGCGGAACAAGGCTTGCTGGAACGCTTGATCGAGCCAGAGCGCGTGGTGATGTTCCGCGTGTCGTGGGTCGACGACCATGGGCAAGTGCAAGTCAACCGCGGCTACCGCATCCAGCACAGCATGGCCATCGGGCCGTACAAGGGCGGCATCCGCTTCCACCCGTCCGTCACCCTGTCCGTGCTGAAATTCCTCGCCTTCGAACAGACGTTCAAGAATGCCCTGACCACCTTGCCGATGGGCGGCGGCAAAGGCGGCGCCGATTTCGATCCGAAGGGCAAGAGCCCCGGCGAAGTGATGCGCTTCTGCCAGGCATTTGTCAGCGAACTGTTCCGCCACGTGGGTTCGGACACGGACGTGCCGGCCGGCGACATCGGCGTGGGCGGGCGCGAAGTGGGCTATATGGCCGGCATGATGAAAAAACTCAGCAACCGCGCCGATTGCGTGTTCACGGGCAAGGGCGCCAGCTTCGGCGGCTCGCTGATGCGGCCGGAAGCGACGGGTTACGGCACCGTGTATTTCGCTGAAGAAATGCTGAAAACGCGGGGCCGCTCGTTCGAAGGCATGCGCGTGTCCGTCTCTGGCTCGGGCAACGTGGCGCAGTACGCGGTGGAGAAAGCCATGGCCATGGGCGCGAAAGTCATCACCGTCTCCGATTCGAGCGGCACCGTCATCGACGAAGCCGGTTTTACGCCGGAAAAGCTGGCCATCCTGATGGAGGTCAAGAACCATTTGTATGGCCGCGTGAGCGACTATGCCGCGCGCACGGGCGTGCGCTTCGAAGCGGGCGTGTCGCCATGGCATGTGCCGGTCGACATCGCCCTGCCCTGCGCCACGCAAAATGAGCTCGATATCGCCGATGCGCGCCTGCTCATCGCCAATGGCGTGCAGTGCGTGGCCGAAGGCGCCAACATGCCCACCACCATCGAAGCGGCCAAGGCCTTCGAGGCGGCCGGCGTGCTGTACGCGCCGGGCAAGGCCAGCAATGCGGGCGGCGTGGCCACTTCCGGCCTGGAAATGAGCCAGAACGCGGCCCGCATTTCCTGGCCGCGCGAAGAAGTCGACGCGCGTTTGCTGCAGATCATGCAGGGCATCCATGCGGCGTGCAAGCAGTACGGCACGCGCGCCGATGGTTCCGTCAGCTATGTGGATGGCGCCAATATCGCCGGCTTCGTCAAAGTGGCCGATGCGATGCTGGCGCAAGGGGTGATTTAAGCGTCAACAATGTCGTCGGATTACGCGCGGCATAGCCGCGCTAATCCGACCTACGACATTTCAGGCTTCATCAGGCTCTTGCGGCTGATGGTCCGGCCCGACACCATGAACTCGCCGTTGCCCCGGTAGTGCAGGGTTTCGGGCAGCTTGGGCGAGGTGGCAACGTGGGCTTTCACGCACTCGAAGATGAAGAAGCCGCCCTTCGGGTTGCCCGCCACCTGGGCCAGCTTGCATTCGAAGTTGGCGTAGCACTCGGCGATCAGCGGCGCGCCCACCAGCTCGGCCGGCTGCGGCGTCAGGCCGAAGGCCGTGAACTTGTCCGTGTCTTCGCCGCTGCAATTGCCGATGGCGACCACCTGGTCGACCATGTCGGCCGTGGGCAGGTTGATCACGCACTCCATGCTGCGCTTGATCATTTCATAGCTGTGGTTCGCGTCGGAAATAAAGCAGCCCAGCAACGATGGCGTAAATTCCATCAGCATGTGCCAGGCCATGGTCATGACGTCGCTTTCCCCGTTCCACGTTGAACTGACAAGCACCACCGGCCCCGGTTCGAGGAAGCGGCGGATATCGGCGACGGGATAATCTTCTTTGTGGTAATTTTTCATCTGGTCTCCAGGACGCGGTACGCCACAGCATAGCCCAATGGCGCCTGGCCGGGCGCGCGGCTGGCCGATGGCGGCACCGTATCATCCGCGCCGCGATTTGCGCCGTTCATCGCAAATTTCTCCCCGTTGGAGATATTGCAACATAGAATACGCTGATCAACTACTCAAGGAAACCGCCATGCGTCCTCTGTTCCTGTTGCCAGTCCTGTCCCTCGCTTGCCTCGCCAGCCTCGCGCATGCCGACGAGCAAACCCGCACGGTCGCCGCCTTCAACGCCATCGATATCCGCGGCCCCATCAGCATCGAAGTGGAATCGGGCAAGGAGCAAAGCCTGCTGCTGCGCGGCGACCAGAAATTCCTCAGCGGCGTCATCACGGAAGTGGTCGATGGCGAGCTGAAAATTTCCATGAAGGATAAAGATATCAAGAAGACCGAGGGCGACCCGCGCATCATCATCACCATGCCCACCTTGCGCAAGCTGATCGCGGAAGGCGCGGGCGAGAAGATCTTGACCAAGCTCAATGGTCCACGGGTCGACATCAGCTACAAGGGCGCGGGCCGCCTGGCCGCCGATGGCCAGGTCGACTGGCTGCGCCTGAAGGCGCAGGGCGTGGGCGAAGTCGATACGAAAGCCTTGCTGGCGAAAAACGTCGACGTGAATTTCGACGGCATCGGCTCCGTCAAGGTGTATTCCTCGGGCGAGCTGAACGCCGTGGTGCGCGGCATGGGCGAACTGACGTATTACGGCAAGCCGAAGATCGTGCACAAGTCGATCGCCGGCATCGGCAGCGTCAACGCCGCCAAGTAGGCTTTTCCATAAAAACAGGCCATCAGGCCACTGGAGACCGCATGACCGCAACACCCGATACCCAGGACACCGCAGCGCCGCTGGTGCTGCGCGAAGAGCAGGATGGCCTCGTCACCCTGCGGCTGAACCGTCCCCTGCAATTCAATGCCCTGTCCGAAGCCATGCTGACCGCGCTGCAGGAAGCGTTCGATGCCATCGCACAGCAGCCGCACGTGCGCTGCGTGGTGCTGGCCGCGGAAGGCAAGGCGTTTTGCGCGGGCCACGATTTGCGCCAGATGCAGGCCACGCGCCAGCTTGATTACTATCAATCCCTGTTTGCGCAATGCTCGCGCGTGATGCAGGCGATCCAGGCCTTGCCCGTGCCCGTGATTGCCCGCGTGCATGGCATCGCCACGGCGGCCGGCTGCCAGCTGGTCGCCAGCTGCGACCTGGCCGTGGCGGGCGCCTCCGCCCGCTTTGCCGTCTCCGGCATCAACGTGGGCCTGTTCTGCGCCACGCCATCGGTCGCCCTGTCGCGCAATGTGTCGCCCAAACGGGCCTTCGACATGCTGGTGACGGGCCGCTTCATCGACGCCGACACGGCCGCCGACTGGGGCCTGATCAACGAAACCGTGGCCGACGCGGCGCTCGACGAGGCCGTGGCGCGCCTGGCGCAGCAGATCATGGCGAAAAGCCCGACGGCCATCCGCTACGGCAAGGCCATGTTCTACCGGCAGCGCCAGCTGCCGCTGGACGACGCATATGCGTATGCGGGCGACGTGATGGCGCGCAATATGATGGAAGAAGATGCGGAGGAAGGCGTGAGCGCCTTCCTGGAAAAGCGGCCGCCCAGCTGGCAAAAATAAGTCCGCATTATCTTCCCATGACATGATCTGCGCCTGCATGGATGCACGCGGGCGGCCTACAGTGAAGGTTCCCTGACTGATGGAGGAGCCTATCATGCGCCTGTTGAACCTTGCTTTCAGCCGTTTCCTCGCGGCGTCCACCTTGCTGGCGCTGGCCGGCCTGGCCATCGCGGCGGGCGCCCCGCGCGCGGCCGCGTCCGCGTCCGCGTCTACCGTCTCGCCGCCGCTGCCCGGTTTCAGCGATAAATTTGTCCAGGTCAATGGCATTCGCCTGCACTACCGCGTGGGCGGCTGGGGCAAGCCCGTGGTCTTGCTACATGGCTACGCGCAGACGGGCCATATGTGGGGACCGGCCATGCAGGCGCTGGCGCGCACGCGCACCGTGATCGTGCCGGATCTGCGCGGCGCGGGCCGTTCGGACCGGCCCCAGGGCGGCTACGACAAGGTAACCATGGCCAAGGACATCCATGAGCTGGTGCGCCAGATATCGACCCAGCCTGCGGCGCTGGTAGGCCATGACATCGGCATGATGGTGGCCTACGCCTATGCGGCGCAATTTCCCGACGACACGGAAAAAGTGGTGCTGATGGATGCCTTCCTGCCCGGCATCGGCGACTGGCGCAACGCCTTTCCCGCACAAGCCGTCTGGCATTTCCATTTCTATGGAGACACACCGCTGGGCCTGGTGAAAGGGCGTGAACGCATTTATTTTGAACATTTCTGGAACGATATGTCGGCCGACCGCAACAAGTCCGTCAAGGAAGCGGACCGCCGCATCTACACGGCCGCATACGCGCAGCCAGGCGGCATGCGCGCGGGCTTTTCCTATTTCAGCGATTTCGACAACGATGCGCGCGATTTCACGCGCCTGGCCGAAACCAGCCTGACCATGCCAGTGCTGACGATCGCCGGCGAAAAATCGGCGGGAACTTTCCTCGGGCGCCAGGTGTCGCTGGTGGCCAACAACGTGCAAAGCATCGTCATTCCCGGCGCCGGCCACTGGCTGATCGACGAGGCGCCGGAACCGGTACTCGAAGCGCTCGATACCTTTTTGCACTAGTGCCGCCAGGCAGGCCTAGCGCTGTTCCTTCATCTGCTGCTGCACGGAAAGACTCAAGGTACCGAGGTCTTCCTTGCCCAGCAGCGGCAATTGCGCCAGCAGCTGCATCAGGGCCGAGCTGCCCGTCACGTCCAGCTCGGACGACTGCACCAGCACCGTGCCGGCACCCGTGAAGTCGATCTGCTTTTCCTCGCCCGACAAGGTAAAACCCGTGAGCGCGCCGGCGGCCGAGGCCCAACCCTGCACGTGGGCGTAATCGTAGTGATACGAGGGGCTGGGGCAATCGGCCCAGCCCAGCACGGCCTGCTCGTCCACGCGGCACGGCAACTCGAGGAAATGCACGGGGCCGTTCGACGAGGCGATCACCTTGCCGGTGCCTATCATGGTCAGATAGCCGGGCAAGGTCGATTCCTGGCAAATCACGTCCTTCGTAAAACCCAGCAGGTTTTTCGCGCGGATGGTCATGTTGGCGTTGTCCAGGTCGTAACACGCCAGGTCGTTGCCGTTGTCGCCCAAAATCAATTGGCCCTGCCCTTGCGCCACGACAAAGTGGTGCACGTATTTCGGCGCATTGAAAGCGTTGCGCACGATCAGGTCGAGCACGCTGCTGCCCATGGCTTCGAAGCGCAGCTCGCCATAGAAGGCGATCATCTTGCCCTTGCGAATGAAGATCTGTTCCTTGACGTCGATGACATACGAAAAACGGTTCAGGTTATCGTTCTTCGGCAAGGTATCGGGGTTGTAAATCGTCATGGCTTACCTTTCGCTCGCTTGGATGTAGACCGTGCCCTGGCCCGTGAACTTCACCTGGTAGGATTCGCCGGACGCCTGGCCGACGAAGGTTTTCCAGTTCAGGTCCGTGACGATGGTCGAGCTCAGCTGGCCCGTGTGGCCGATATACGCTTGCGGGTCGACGAATACGGGGACGTCCGGCGTGACGGGCAAGCCGATGGCATTGCCGTCGGACAAAATCGCCACTTCGCCCGTGCCTTGCAAGGTGGTGGTAAACAAGCCCTGGCCCGAGGCCATGCCCCGCACCACGCCCTGCACGCCGCCCTGGTTGCCGAGGAACATGGTGCCGGCCGTCAGGCGCGCATCGAAGGCCAGCAGGGAGTCGCTTTCCACGTAAAAAGTTTCGCCGCGCACGGGCACGATGCTGACGAACAGGCCGCCCTGCGCGTAAAACACGCTGCCCGTGCCGCGCGCCGACATCAGGGCATAGCCTTCATTCGTGACGGCGCGCATGGCCAGGCTTTGCACGCCCTGGCCGGCCAGGAAGGAGCGGCTGAACGCCACGTCGCCCTGGTACGACACCATGGCGCCCTTGCGGGCGAACACTTCTTCATTGCCGAGTTTAACCTCAAGCATCTTTTCATTGATTTGCTGATAGACAGGCATCGCGGGTCCTCGCTGACTTAACGTTCGGCGGGCTGGATGAACACCACGCCCTGGCCTGTGAATTTGTGCTGGTACGATTCGCCCGAGCTCTGGCCGATCATCGTGCGCCAGTTGACATCAAAAACGAATTCCTGGCGGATATCGCCCTTGAAGCCGACGAAGGCGTCCGGGTCCACGCGCAGCGGGTGCGCCGGCGTCACTTCCAGCATGATCAGGTTGCCGCGCGAAATGACGGCCAGGTTGCCATGGCCTTCGACGGTGGTGGAAAACAGGCCCTGGCCGGAACTGGCGCCGCGCAGGCCCGCAAAGCTGGTGCCCGTCTTCAGGCTCGTGTCGTAGGCCAGCAGGCTGCTGCTTTCGATGGTCAGCTTTTCGCCGGCCAGCGCCATGACGGTGATTTCGGCCGCATTCTGCGCGAAAAACACGGTACCCGTGCCGGCGGCCTGCATCACCTGCATGCCTTCGTTCGTCACCTTGCGCTTGAGCGCGCCGAAGAGGCCCTCGCCGCCCAGCAGGGATTTTTCAAATTTGATGCTGCCCGTATAGGCGACCATGGCGCCGGCAATCGCCAGCACTTTTTCATCCTGCAGACGTATTTCCAGCAGGCGGTCGGTATTGGTGCGGAAACTGGTCACGCGCGACTCCCCAAGAATGCCAGGGCACAAAGCCATGGCTATCCGACAAGATACCGGGGGCGTTACCACCATGCAAGTGCTATTCCTCCCGAACGGGGGTGAGTGCATAAAAAAAGGCGTGCCCGGAGGCACGCCTTTGTTCATACCATGAGCGGCTTATTCGGCCAGTACCGGCTTGGCGTTGCGCGCGTTCTGGAACAGCGGCACGGGATCGTTGGTATTGACCTCGACCACCGTGACGCCCTGCACCACGCCAGCCACCTGGTAGCCGACGGCGCCCAGGTGGCGCTTGCCTTCGGCCAGGTTGGACCAGCTCAGCGAGACCGTCGCCGTGCCGCCCGTGTAGGCCGTGCCCGGCATCAGCGCCTTGAAGCTGCCGTTGTTCAAGCCCGGCGCCAGCACCCACGACGACAGGGTGTAGTCGGCCTGGCCGTTTTGCGGCGCAAAGCCGATCACGCACACCTTGTACGTGCCCGCGGCGGGCAGGCGCAGTTCCACCTGTTCATTGGAACTTTCATTGCCGCTGCTGCCGACCAGCACATTGGCGGCGTTGTAGACCTCCATGTCCATGTCGGTATTCGCGCCGCCCGTCGTTTCCGCGTCGTAGGTGGCAAAGCGCGCCGCCAGGGTGCCGGCCGGGATCACCACGTTGTGCACGTTCACGCCCGTGGCGCCGCCCGCCTTGCAGGCAGCCGATGCGGCAGCGCCCGTCGTCGCCTGGCCGATCGTGCGCGACTCGCGCACGGCTTCGACCAGACCCGACTTGACGCCGACCAGCGCCCCCGAGAAGCCCGTGCCCAGGGTCAGCACCTTGCTGCCCGTGGCCGCTTCGCTGCTGACCAGCGGAATGGCGGCCAGCGAGGTGCCGCGCGCCGTCAGCGGGCTGCGCACCGTGTGCGTGCCATCCGTCCAGCTCAGGGCGCCGTAGGTCCAGGTATTGGCCGGCGCCGTGGTGCGCGTCAGCTTGACCTGGTACTGCGCCTTGGCACCGGGCGCCAGGGTCAGGCTCGTTGGCGTCACCGCCACCGTGTAGCCGGGCAGGCTGGCCGAGACGTTGTAGACGGCGCTGCTGGCGCCCACGTTGGTCACCGTGCGCGTCAAGGTTTGCGTGCCCAGCACGTTGGCCGCCGTCAGCGACGCCAGGTTCAGGTTATAGGCAGGAATGGTGCCGATGGCCTGGCAGGTGGCGGGACTGTAGACCTTCAGGTTCAGGCCGCACAGGAAGCGCGCATAGTCGATTTCCGACACGTCGTACACGAGCCCGGGATCGGCCGCGCTGTTCGGCGCGATGTGGCCGGCACCCTGGCCCCACGGCAGCTGGCCCGAGTTCTTCGCCGTGGCATCCCACGACACGGAACCGTTCAAGCCATCGGAATACGTGCTGAAGGCCGTCGTCATCAGCGCCGACTTGATGGCCGCGGGCGACCAGGTCGGGTGCTGCTGCTTGAGCAGCGCCGCCACGCCGGCCACGTGCGGACTGGCCATCGAGGTGCCGGAATAGAAATCCCATTCCGCCACGGGCGCTGCGCCGCCGGCCGCCACGGCATCGCGCTGTGCCGGCGTCAGGTCGGCCGTCACGCCGGCCAGGATGTTGGTGCCGGGCGCGGACAGGTCGGGTTTCAGGATATTCGCGTTGGCCACGTTCGGCCCGCGCGACGAGCGGTCGCTGACGATCGGCGCCTGCACCGTGGTGTCGGCGATGGTGTGGATTTCGCCCAATGCCGCCGTGCCGTCCGGATTGGACGCCATGAACGCCTTCAGCGCGTCGCCCTGCGCCTGCGCCAGGTGCACCGTCGACAGCACATGCGCCTGATTGATGATGGTATTGGCGCCGCCGGCCACGTTGGCGATGACCACGCCCGCCGCGCCCGCCGTCTTGGCATTCGCGCTCTTGTTGACCAGCACGTTGCCGCCACGGTCGCACACGAGTACCTTACCCGCCACTTTCGCCGGGTCCAGATAAGCCGGGGCGGCATCGGCCGCGCCGAAGCAGCGCAGCAGATTGACGTCCGTCGGCGACACGCCGGCCAGGCCCGCGTCGCGCGAGCGGATCAGCGGCAGCGCCGGCGTCTTCGCATTGCTCGATGCGCCTTCCAGTTTCGTGCCGTTGCTGAGGATGACATTGCCCGCGTACAGGCGGTTGTGCGTGGAGTTGGCCACCGTCGCCAGCCACGGGCTGATGTGCGAGACAGGCGCCGGCACATCGGGTGCGGGCGTGGCCGGGCCGGAATTGCCGCCGGAGGTGGCGACGAAGACGCCGGCCGCCGCCGCGCCGAGGAAGGCGACTTCCGTCGGTTCGTCGAAGGCGCCGCCGCCCGCGTTCGGGCCGATGGAAAAGTTGATGACGTTGACGCCATCCTTCACCGCCTGGTCGATGGCGGCCACGCTGTCGGCCGTGGCGCAGCCGTTGCGGCCCGTCGACGCGGCCGTCCAGCAGACTTTATAGGCGGCGATGCGGGCGCGCGGCGCCATGCCCGAGGCCTTGCCCAGCGACACGCCGTTCGAGGTGGCGATGGCGCCATTGTTGCCGCCGGCCGTGGAGGCCGTGTGCGTGCCATGGCCGCCGTGGCCCGTCAGGCCGGCGACGGAATCGCGCGGCGACAGGAATTCCGTCCAGTGCAGCGCCGAGGTGGAAGCGCGGTAGTAGCGCGCGCCGATCAGCTTGTTGTTGCAATTCTCGGCGCCAAAGCCTTCGCCCGTCTGGCACGTGCCCTGCCAGCTGGCCGGCGGTGCGCCGTAGACGACGTTGCTGCCGCTGTGGCTGGGCACGCCGTTCTCGTCGAGGCGGTCGGCAAAGGCCGTGTTCTCGGGCCAGATGCCGCTGTCGACGATGCCGATGACGATGTCTTCGCCCGCATGCGCCTTGCCGCCCAGCTGCTCCCAGATGCCGCCCGGCTTGTCCAGGCCCAGGAAGCTGGGCGTGTAAGTGGTGTCGAGCTGCAGGATGGAGTCGGCGCTGATGCTGGCCACGCCGCTGTTCTTCTTCAGGGCCCGCACTTCATCGTCCGTCAGCAAGGCGGAAAAGCCGTTGAAGACGACGCTGTACTGGTGCGTGATTTCAGCCGCGCTGACGGTGCCGACCACGGCGGCCTGCTTGCTGTCGAGGTAGCTCAAATAGGCCTGCACGTCGGCGGCGCCCACATTGATGCGCGCGCCCGGGGCCGGCTTGGTGGCGGCCAGGCCGTCGACCTGACCCGTGTAGGTGGCGGCCGGCTTGTCGACCAGCTGCACGATGTAGGAACGGCGTTCCTGCGCCTGCGCCGTTTGCGCCAGGCCGGCGGCCAGCAGGAGGATGGCGAGTGAAACGGGACGTAATTTCATCTCACGCTCCTTGCACGGTGAACGCGGCGAACTTGCGGGCGCGGCGGCGCGACAGCATGCCGATGGCGCCCAGGCCGGCCAGCAGCAGCAGGTAGGTCGACGGTTCCGGCACGGCGCTGATGTTGATATTGTCGAGCGCAAACTGGCCCTGGTTAAAGGCGGGGAAATCGATGGAATTGCTGCACACGCCAGTGTCATTGAAAATGCAGGCGTTGAAGGTCAGGCCCGTGAACGCGTAGTTGCTGAAGCCGCCCAGCAGGGAAGCGCCCTGGAAATGGTAATTGCCATCGCTGCCCTGACCGGGAAACGCCAGCGAGGTGCTGACCACCTGGCCGTTGCTGAGGGTACCGCTCAGCTGCAGTTCGCCCCAATTCTGGTTCGGCAAGCCGGAGACGGGCGCGATGAAGGAATAGTCGAAACCGGCCAGACTGAACGCCTGGCGGTCGGCACGCGCGAAATTCACGCCGCCATCGTTGAGGATGGCCAGGTAATTGCCGGTGGCGCCCTGCGGGCAGGCGGCGATGTCGCACGACGAGCCCACGCGGCCATCGAGGATGGCGCCCACGCCGCTGACGCCGCCGCCGGCCGCCGTGGTCGGGTCGGCCAGGAACAGCAGGTTGTAGCTGGACGTATTGAGCGTCTGGCCGCTGGCGTACACGTCGGGACGCAAGCTGTCGAAGGTCAGGACATCGGCCATGGCCGGCGCCGAAGCGAGCACGGACAAGGTGGCCAGCGCGGCCAGGACGGTGGCGCGGCCGCGGGTAGCGGGCCGATAGACGGTGGCGGGCGATACCCGCGCATGTGATAGACGATTCATTCTATTCCCTTGATTGTTGTGGATAGATAGGTCGGCAGGTCTGGCGCCCGCTTTCAGCTTTTTCACAAAAGTGTCAACAAATATAGCAAACCGCACAAAACAAATATCATATTTTTAATATCATTTATTTATTTTTTATCTAAGCCTGCGAAACTTTGTTTTGTTTTATCTATGGAAGCTTGAGGAATCTCAACGTTACATTGGAACAACAATGCCTCGCACTGCAGACGTGCGCGCCAGCGTGCCGGCGCGACTTCAGATAAGCTCGAAAGCCGCGCCTGCGGCCAGCGCAAGCGCGCACCGTCACATCGCGGTACACCTGTTCCATCCTGGAACAGTCATCCCTCCCCAGCCCCGCATGACGCCCGCCCCTGCACCGATGGCATGAAGCTTGCACAACCAAGAGATCGACCGTGCTCAGGGAGCAGCATCATGGAACACTACCAACTGGCCGGCAGCGGCCGCTCAGGCACGCGGCCAGCCCGGCGCCTCCTCGTGTGCGGCGCGCTGGCGCTGGCTTTTTTCCTGCTGGCCGCCAGACTGGACCTGGCTGAACGGCTGACGCATGCGCTCGGGCGCCAGGAACACTGGCAACTCGATGAACTGGCCCTGAGCCTGCTCCTGCTGGTGCTGGCGCTGGCCGGCTTTGCCGTGCGGCGCGGACGCCAGGTGGCGCTGCTGCTGGCGCAGAACCGCGCCCTCACGCAGCGCCTGCTGCGCGCGCAGGAAGAAGAGCGCTGCGCGCTGGCGCGCGAGCTGCACGATGAAGTGGGACAGGACTGCACGGCCATCCGCGCCGCCGCCAGCTACATCCTGCGCGCGCGCGACGGCGACCAGGCGAACGTGCAGGCCTGCGCCGCCAGCATCGCCCGCTCGTCGGAAGCGCTGCATGCGATGGTCCGCACGATGCTGCGCCGGCTGCGTCCGCCCGTGCTCGACAGCCTGGGATTGGCGCCGGCCCTGCAGGCGCTGTGCGACAGCTGGGCCCAGCAGCACGGCATCGCCTGTCATTTCGCGCCGCACGCCATCCCCGCCAGCCTCGACGACAGCACCGCCACCGCCATCTACCGCCTGGTGCAGGAAGGCTTGACGAACGTGGCGCGCCACGCGGGCGCCGACCGTGCCACGGTGGAATTACGCGCCGATGCGCACGGCGTGCTGCACCTGACCATCGAAGACAATGGCCAGGGTTTGTGCCCGGATAAAACGCCAGCAGATGGCTTCGGCATGCTGGGCATGCGCGAGCGCGTGGCCGGCCAGCGCGGCCATATCCGCTGGATCAGCGCGCTGGGCAAGGGCTTGCGCATCGAAGTGGCGATGCCATTGGCGGCCGGTGCGGCATGAACGCGGCCATGACCCCGATCCGCGTGATGCTGGTCGACGACCACCCGGTGGTGCGCACGGGCTACCGCCGGCTGCTGGAACAGGGCGGCGATATCGCCGTCGTGGCCGAGGCCGGCAATGGCGAAACGGCATATGCCCTGTACCAGGAGCACGCGCCCGACGTGTGCGTGACGGATTTGTCCATGCCCGGCATCGGCGGCCTGGAATTGTTGCGCAAGCTGCTGGCCCGCGACGCCGGCGCCCGCGTGCTGGTATTTACCATGCACGACACGCCGCAGCTGATCGCGCGCGCGTTTGAGGGCGGCGCCTGCGGCTTCGTCAGCAAGCAAGCCGACCCGGAACACCTGGTCGACGCCGTGCGTGCGGCCCACGCGGGCCGACGCTACCTCGATCCGCACAGCGTACCTGGCGTGCTGCAAGGCACGGCCCGCATGGAAGCGGACCGTTTGAGCAGCCTGAGCCAGCGCGAATTCGAAATCTTCCGCCTGCTGGCCGAAGGCCGCAGCGCCGCCGACTGCGCCCGACTGCTGCACCTGAGCAGCAAGACCGTGGCCAACCACCAGACCTGCATCAAGGAAAAACTCGACGTGCCCGGCCCCGCCGCCCTCGTCCATCTTGCGCTGCGCAACGGGGTCATCGAGCATATCCTCCCTTAAAACGCGTAGCGCAGACCTACATTCACGCTGCGCGGCGCGCCGGCCGCATAGAACGTCGCATTGACCATCGGATAGTCGCCGTTCACGGCGGGCAGCGGCCGGGCGGCAAAATTGCCGTTGGCATCGAAGCCCGTCGTCCCCAGCTGGGCCGCCGTCGCATATTTGCGGTCGAACAGATTATTCACCTGGGCGAACACGCTCAGCTGCTGTGTCAGCTGGACCTTGCCGTTCAGCTCGACCACGGCGTAGCCGCCGCTCCTGCCCGCGCCCAGGTACGCCGGCCCGCCCGCCTGGTGCCGGTTGTTCTCGTTGCCGCGCGCATAGGCACTCGACACGGCCGTCATGGCCAGGCCCACCGTCCAGTCGCGTCCGCCCTGATAGTCCACGTGCGCCTTGAAGATGTGGCTCGGTGTCAGCGGTATCCGGTTGCCGGGCGCGATGACGATATTGGCTTCCAGGCCGGGAGCCTGCGCATCGCTGCTGCTATTGGCGCTGCCGTTGACGAGCTCCCGGCTTTGATACGTTGCCTGCAGCCACGTGTAGTTGACGCCGAAGTCCAGCGCGCCCGCCTTGCCGTCCAGTGCCAGCTCCACGCCCTGGTGGCGCGTCTTGCCGAAATTCTTGAAGTAGCCGAAACCGGCCTGGTTGTCGGCCACGAACAGGATATCGTCATGGTTTTCCGCGCGGAACACGCCGGCGCTCCAGCGGGCCACGTCGGAGAACTTGCCGCGCACGCCCGCTTCCCACGTCTTGGTGACCACCTGTTTCAAGGGCGGGTCGCCCGCCATGGCGTTGGGCAGGCGGCAGGGATTGTCCGGGTCGGCGCAGCCGAGCTCGATGGCCGTTGGCGTGCGGCTGCCTTCGTTGTAGCCGAGATAGGCGCTGGTGCCGCCGGCCGGCGCATAGGCCAGGCCGATGGCGGGATTGAAGCGGCTGAAACGGTGGTCGCCATCGAGCGAGCCGCTGCCACCGCCCGGCGTGATGGCGTCGCGGTTGCGCACCGTGCTGCGGTTGTAGCGGCCGGAGATGGTCAGGGTCAACGCTTGATTGAATGCCATGCTGTCGCTCGCATACACGCTCCACGTGCGCATGCGCCCGCTCAAGTCGACCCGGTTGTCGACGGGCGTGCCGTCGTCGTCGATTTCCGTGCCGTCGGCAAAGAAGTCGACGGGCGTGATGCTGCGGTCCGGGTTCAGATAGCCGAACTGGCTGGTCTGGCGGAAAGTGGCGTGGCTGCTATCCATGGCGGCGCCGGCCGTGACGGCATGACGCGCTCCGGCCACGTCGGCCAGCGCGGTGAACTGGCCCGAGAAGCCATAGTTTTCCTGCTGCGTATGGCTGCGGTTGATCATGCCGTTGCACTTTTCGGCCGGTTCATCGTTGAGCAGTACGTTGCCGATGCAGCGCCATTTCGGAAACGGCGTATTGGACGCGTTCGCCCCGCTAGCGGGAAAGCCCGTGTAGCCGGCCGCCGCCAGGGCCGCCCGCTCGGCCGCACCGGGCTGGTAGACGGATTGGTCGAGCGACTCGTCGTTCAGGTCGCCATTGAAGGTGTGCGTGTCGATCTTGCGGTAGTACACATTGCCGGATAGCAGCAAGCCAGCGCCGGCCTGGTGCTTGCCCATCAGGTTCAGCAGGGTGGACTTGTTTTCCGTCAAATCGGGCTTGGTGTAGACGCTGCGGTAATCGCGCGCCAGCAGTCGCTGTTCCTGCAAGCCGTTGCCCGTCAGCGCATTGTCCGCGTGGGCCACGGTGACGGCGATATCGGTGCGCGCATCGCTCCAGCCCAGCTTGCCAAACAACTGGCGCACGTCCGACGGCGAATCGTCGCGCCAGCCCTCTTCCTTGAAGCGGTTGCCGGTCGCATACCAGTGCCAGCCCTGCACATTGCTGCCGCCATGCTCGAACTCGATGGCGCGCCGCTGGTGCGAACCCAGGCGCGCCTCGACGGCCGTGCCGGGACTGGTCTTGCCATCCTTGGTCTGCAGGGCCAGCGCGCCGCCCAGGGTGTTCAGGCCGAACAGGGGGTTCGAGCCGGGCATCAGGGTCAGCGAGGCGATCGCCATGCGCGGGATCAAGTCCCAGCTGACGACGTCGCCAAACGGCTGGTTCAGGCGCATGCCATCGAGATACACGGACAGGCCTTGCGGCGTGCCCAGCAGCGGCGAGGCCGTGTAGCCGCGATAGCTGACGTCGGGCTGGAACGGATTGTTCTGCACCTCGTTCACATAGACGCTGCCCAGGTTGCGGCGCAGGAAGGCGGAAATGTCGAGCGCGCCGCTGCCGGCGATCTGCTGCGCACTGGCCGTCTGCACGGGCGCGGCGAATGCGTCGCGCGGCTGCTCCACGGTGGGCAGCGGCATGCTGCCCGTGATGATGACGGTGGGCAAATCGTACGCCGGCTCCAGGCTGGCAAGGTCGGCAGCTTGCGCCTGGCACAGCGCCATGGCGGCGGCCGCGAATAAGGTCAGTCTCATGCATATCCCCGATTTATCGTGTTTTTTATTACTGCCCAGTATCGGACAGCCACGGGGGATGGGCTAGGGAAAAACTCCCGCCGTGCGGGGAGCTAGCGCTGCAAGGGCAGGTAGCTCTGTTTGAGCTGGCGCAACACAAAACTCGATTTGCTGTGGCGGATGCCGGGAATTTTATACAGGCGCTCGCGCAGCAGGCGTTCATAGTCGCGCGTGTCGCTGACGGCGATGCGCAGGTAGTAATCGTAGTCGCCGGACACAAGAAACGCTTCCAGCACTTCCGGGATCATGGCCAGCGCATGGCCGAATTCGAACAGGGCCTGGTCGGAATGGTCGTCCAGCGTGACTTGCACGATGACGGTATCGGCCAGTCCCACCTTGGCCGCATTGACGTTCACCGTATAACCCTCGATGACGCCATCGTCTTCCATGCGCTTGATGCGCGCCCAGCATGGCGACGAAGTCAGGCCCACCTTGGCGCTCAAGTCATGCAGGCTGATGCGGGCGTCCTGCTGCAGGGCCGTCAAGATGGCGAGGTCGAATTTGTCGAGCTTCATTCCGTAAATTCCTTATTTCACAGCAAAATTTGCTGAATACTGCATTCTATACGAGAAAACCAGCAGCCTTTTCTGCCGCATCAGGCAGAAAATAAGGCCATGAAACCCGATCCCGCTCCCCTCCTCGCGCGCGCCTCCCATAACGGCGCCAGTACCCTGATCGACACTCTGCTGGCGCTGGGCGTCGACACCGTCTTCGGCTACCCGGGCGGCGCCGTACTGCCCCTGTACGACGCGCTGCACGCCCAGCCCCGGCTGCGCCACGTGCTGGTGCGCCACGAACAGGCGGCCGTGCACGCGGCCGAGGGCTATGCGCGCAGCACGGGCCGGCCCGGCGTCGTCTTCGTCACGTCCGGCCCCGGCATGAGCAATACCACCACGGGCTTGCTCGACGCCCTGTGCGATTCGATCCCCGTGATCTGCATCAGCGGCCAGGTGGCCACCACCAGCATCGGCACCAGCGCCTTCCAGGAATGCGACGCGCTGGGCATTTCGCGCCCCGTCACCAAGTGGAACCGGCAAATCCGCACGGCCGATGAAACGGCGGCCGTCGTGCGCGAAGCATACGCGCAAGCCACGCAAGGCCGGCCCGGCCCCGTGCTGGTCGATTTCCCCAAGGATCTGCAACTGGCGCCGGTGCAGGAAACGACGGTGCTTGCCCCTGCCACGCCGGCCCCGGTGCCGGCCCCGGTGCCGCCGCCGGCAGCCTCCGATCTCGAACGGGCCGCCAGCCTGATCGCCTCCGCGCGCCAGCCCGTGTTCTATGGCGGCGGTGGCCTCGTCAATTCCGGCCCCGCCGCCTGCGCTGCCTTTCAGCAATTGGTGAAACTGGCAGCCGCGCCGTGCACCCTGACCTTGCTGGGCCTGGGCGCCTTCCCCGCCTCGCATCCGGCCTTCCTGGGCATGCTGGGCATGCACGGCACCCTGGAAGCGAACCTGGCCATGCACCATGCGGACCTGATCGTCTGCGTGGGCGCCCGCTTCGACGACCGGGTGACGGGACGTCTCGATGCCTTTTGTCCCGGCGCAAAGGTCATCCATGTCGATATCGACCCGGCGTCGATCGGCAAGGTGGTGCGCGCCGACGTGGCCCTGCGCGGCGATTGCGCGCCCGTACTGGCGGCATTACTGGCGCAGCTGCGCGGGCGATTGCTGGCGGACCGCCAGCCGTGGTGGCAGCGCATCGACGGCTGGCGCGCACAAGACAGCCTGGCATTCGACGACACGCGCGACGTCATCGCGCCGCAGGCGCTGATGCGGCGGCTGCAGGCGGCGCTGGACAGAATGGATGGCGGCGACGCCATCGTCTCCACCGACGTGGGCCAGCACCAGATGTGGGCCGCGCAGCATTTGCGCTTCGAGCAGCCCCGGCGCTGGCTGACCTCGGGCGGCGCCGGCACCATGGGCTATGGCTTGCCGGCCGCCATCGGCGCGCAGATCGCCCACCCGGACAAGTGCGTGGTGTGCGTCAGCGGCGACGCCTCGATCCTGATGAATATCCAGGAACTGGCCACGGCCGTGCAGCATCGCCTGCCCGTGAAAGTGGTGTTGTCGAACAATGGCTACATGGGCATGGTGCGCCAGTGGCAGGAGCTGATACACGGCGGGCGCTACAGCCACAGCTACACGGAAGCGCTGCCCGATTTCGTCGCCCTGGCGTGCGCCTTCGGCTGGCAGGCGCACACGGTGAGCCGGCGCGAGGAACTCGACGCGGCATTGACAACCTGCCTGGCGTCCGAGGGCCCGTACTTCCTCGACGTGCGCGTGCACGGCGCGGAAAACTGCTTCCCCATGATGGCCCCCGGCGCGGGGCACCATGAAGTGACCTTATCCAAGGGAAAGGTGTACAAGGAACGGTAGGTCGGATGAGCTCGTAGAGCGTAATCCGACAACATCGTTGCAAGACGCTGGTGTCGGATTACGCGGCGTCCCGCCGCTAATCCGACCTACGCCCATATCCGGTAGATCCAGTAGCTTTCATCTTCTTTCATGGCGCGCGCCAGCTCCGTGGGGCTCAAGCCCGTGATTTCGCGCGTCTCGCGGCAGAAATGCGCCTGGTCGGCGTAACCGCCGCTGGCGGCGACGTCGGACCAGGACGCCGTGCCCTGCAGGATGGCGCCGCGCTCGTCGAGAAACAGCTGTTCCGCGCGGCGCATGCGGCGCAAGGTGCGCATGGGCTGACCGGCCCAGGCCTTGATGCGGCGCTCGATGTTGCGCGCGCTGCTGGCCAGGCCCGTCGATGCGGCCTGCACGCCCAGGCGGCGTACCCAGTCTTGCACGGCGCCGGCCGGTTGGTCGCCGCTCTGGCGCGCCAGCTGCCAGCGGGGCGCCAGAAAATCCTCCACCAGCCTGACGCGAACCTCGTCGTCCGGCGCCGCCAGCACGGCGTCGGACAGGGCCAGCCACTCGGCATCGAACAGCGCGTCCAGGGGGCGAAACTGATCCAGCAAGGCATCCATTGAGATGCCCGTCAACGCATGCAGGGCGGCCGGATAAAACATCACGACGAACGAGTGCACGGGCCCGGGGTTGTAGCTGACCAGCGGATACGAACGGGGGCCGCCGAACAGCGCGGGCGGCATGCGCACGTCCGCCAGCGACAGGCCCGGCGCGGCCGCTTCCACGTGGCCGGCGACGGTCCAGACGATGCTGCACATGGGCGCGGCGGGAAAGCTGTTCAGGCGCTGCGCCGGCGGCAAGGGCGCGCAGCCCGTGGTGTCGCGCACGAGGATGGCGCGCACGCAGGAAGCGAGCGCGGCGCGCGGCGCGATCAGACGGGTCAGGGGCGTACGGACGGCAGGCATGGCGACGATTGTACCGGCAATTTCTGGCCGCGCACGATGTCGTATTCGTTCAAGACGCGGGCGCGCCAGCGCGCTACAGTGATGTCATTGTCGCCATCCACCAGGAGTACGCCATGCCCCCGCTCGACCATGCCGCCGCGCCCGAAATTGCCCGGCCGCTGCGCCAGATCCGCCGCCTGCCGGGGCCCTTCGCCCTGCCCATCGTCGGCAACAGCCTGCAGCTCAAGCTCACGCGCATCCACCGCGACGTGGAACAATGGGTGCAGCGCTACGGCCCCTACCTGCGCGCCTGGTTCGGCCGCACCCTGGTGCTGGTGGTGGCCGACAGCGAGGCCGTCGCCGCCGTGCTGCGCGACCGGCCTGACGGTTTTCGCCGCCCCCTGAGCAGTTCCATCGTGTCCGAGGAAATGGGCGGCATCCCCGGCCTGTTCCTGGCCGAAGGCACGGAGTGGCGCAACCAGCGCCGCATGGTGATGGCCGGCATGGCGCCCGGCGCCATCAAGGCCTATTTCCCCGCGCTGGTGACGGTGGCGCAGCGCCTGCAGCGGCGCTGGCATCTTGCCGCCAAGCAAGGCCAGGCGATCGACCTCGATGGCGACCTGAAACGCTACACGGTCGATATCATCGCCGGCCTGGCCTTCGGCACGGAAGTCAACACGCTCGAATCGGGCGAAGACGTGATCCAGCGCCACATGGACGACATCCTGCCCGCCGTGGCGCGGCGCAGCCTGTCCATGTTCCCGTACTGGCGCTACTTCAAGCTGCCCATCGACCGCCGCCTGGACCGCGACGTGGCGGCCCTGTCCGCCGCCGTGGCCGGTCTGGTGCAGCAGGCGCGCACGCGCATGGCGCACGACCCGGCGCGCCGCGCGCGACCGCCCAACCTGCTCGAAGCCATGATCGCCGCCGCCGACCTGGAAGGCAGCGGCGTGACGGACCGCAACGTGGCCGGCAATGTGCTGACCATGCTGCTGGCGGGCGAGGATACGACGGCCAACACGGTGTCCTGGATGATTTACCTGCTGCAACGCCATCCGGCATGCCTGGCGCGGGCGCGCGAGGAAGTGCGGCGCCTGGCGCCCGACGCGGCCCGTTTCACGATGGAGCAGATGGATAGCCTCGACTACCTGGGCGCCTGCGCCAGCGAAGCCATGCGCTTGAAACCGGTGGCGCCCTTCCTGCCCGTCGAGGCGCTGCGCGACACGGTCATCGGCGACATCGCCGTGCCGGCCGGCACCCTCGTCTGGTGCGTGATGCGCCACGACACCATGTCCGAGGCGCACTTTCCCGACGCGCAAGCCTTCCAGCCCGAGCGCTGGCTGGCCGGCAGCGGCGAGGCGAACAACAAGCGCGCTTCGATGCCCTTCGGCGCCGGCTTGCGCACGTGCCCGGGCCGCTACCTGGCCTTGTTGGAAATCAAGATCGCCATGGCCATGCTGCTGGGCAGCTTCGACATCGCCGGCGTCGACACGCCCGATGGCGGCGAGGCGCAGGAACTGATGGGCTTTGTGATGTCGCCCATCGGCCTGAGCATGCGCCTGGCGCGGCCGCAGTGATACCATGGGGGCAATCTCAGTCAACGTGCTTTCCCCATGCAAATTCACCTGGAATCGCCGCAGCAAGCCGACGTGCAAACCCTGATCGCCGAGCTTGATGCCTATCAACAGACCCTGTATCCGGCCGAGTGCGTCTACTCGCTGGACCTGGCGTCCCTGCCGCCGGAAACCCTGCTGTTCGCCGTCGCCCGCGATGCGGCGGGCGCGGCGCGCGCCTGCGGCGCCATCGTCGTCACGCCCGATTTCGGCGAGGTCAAGCGCATGTATGTGCACCCGGACAGCCGCGGCCTGGGCCTGGCCAAGCGCCTGCTGGCCCTGCTCGAAGAGCAGGCGCTGGCGCGCGGCTGCCGCTTGCTGACGCTGGAGACGGGCATCCACCAGCCCGAGGCCATCGCCCTGTACGCGCGCCACGGCTACCAGCGGCGCGGACCGTACGGCGGCTATCCCGACGACCCGTTCAGTGTCTTCATGGAAAAACCGCTGCAGGCGGCCGCATGAGCGCGCCCGCCGACAGCTTGCTCGACATCCGCGCGCGCCTGCGCGCCTTTGCCGACGAGCGCGATTGGGACCAGTTCCACACGCCGAAGAACCTGGCCATGGCCCTGTCCGTGGAAGTGGCGGAACTGGCCGAGCACTACCAGTGGCTGCCCACGGGCGCCGATGCCGAGCTGGACGAGGCGAAGCGCACGGGCATCCGCCACGAACTGGCCGACGTGCTGATGTATTTGGTGCGCCTGGCCGACAAGAGCGGCGTCGACCTGCATGCGGCCGTGCTGGAAAAGATGGAACTGAACGCACAGAAATATCCGGCGCAGCAGGTGCGCGGCGACGCGCGCAAATATAGCGAATACTGATAGACCCACCCGTGCGTGACTGCCGCGCAAAAAAGCGTAGCATAAGGACATGCGCACTCCTCTCTCCCTGCTGCTCGCTGGCTTGCTCGCCGGTCCACTCTCCAGCCCTGTTGCGCTGGCGCAAACCGCGCCCGTGCCGCAAGTCAAGGTGGACGCCACGCGCGACCCCGTCGATAAATCGTATCGCAAGATGCTGCAGGGCGTGGACCGCTTCGAGCGCGACCATGCGCTGGCGCCGCAGGCCGTACTGCGCTTTCGCTTGCTGCCGCGCCAGCCCGGCGTGGACATGCAGGGCGTGCAGCTGCGCATCGCGGGCGACACCGTCAGCATCCCGCTACCGCTGGCCGAGGACAACAGCTTTGCCCCCGTGCGCAATGCGCAAGCGGCGCGCGAAGATGCCGTGCTGATCGCCAACCGCAAGGCCACCACCATGAGCTGGCGCGCGCAGGTGATCACGCCCGGCTTGCCGCCCGGCACGCGGCGCCTGGGCGACTTGCGCCTGGAATGCCGCGCCGGCATGGATTCCGGCCTGATCTCGAACGACCCGCAAATCATCGCCTGGCTGTCCAGCATGCTCTACAGCACGGACAAGGTGTGCTCGCAGCCGGACGGCAATTATCTGTTCTTCACGGACCGGCCCCTGTTCGGCGTGACCCTCGTCCATGGGGAGCGACGCCTGGCCCTGCCGTTCACCATGCTGTACGCGGGCGGCGAGCAGACGCCCGCCTCGCTGCCCTATTGCGATTGCCAGGTCTTGCTTGACCGCACGTATTACGCGCCCCTGTGGGATGCCAGCTGGCCCGACGATACCCTGCTGGAATTTGACTATATGGACGAGGTGGCGCCATGAAGTGGCTGATGATCGCCTTGCTCACGCTGCTGGCCGCCTGCTCCGGCACGCGCGCCTTGCAGGCAAGCAAAAATGTGCCTTATGCCACCCTGGAACAGACGGTGCACGTGGGCAGCAGCACGCGCGAGCAGGTGCGCGCCGCGCTGGGCGACAGCACGGCCATCCGTTTCGACAGCGGCAATGAAGTGTGGATGTACAGCTACCCGGCCGCCTCGGGCGCGCCAGGCGAATATGTGATCTTGTTTGGCGGGGATGGAGTGGTGAAGAGGGTGCGCAGCGGCGAGGTGTACCGGGTACAGAAGTAAGCGCGGGAAGTGAGCCCCGCCAGCAGCGCTGGCGGGGGCAATGCTTATCTTGCCTTCAGCAAGGCCCGTGCCGCCACGCCAGCCCCCACGCTGCGCCCCACGCCGGCAGCCTTGCGCTTGGGCGAGGCCTTCAATTTGAAGATGCCGATCGACTGAGCCACGCTCTCCGTGCGCTGCGCCAGGCTGGTGGCGGCCGCGGCCGCCTGCTCGACGAGGGCCGCATTCTGTTGCGTGATGCCATCCATGTGGATGACGGCCTGGTTGACCTGGCCGATGCCCTGGTTCTGCTCGCGCGTGGTCGAGGAAATCTCGTCCATCACTTCCGTCACGCGGGCCACCGAAGCGATCACTTCCGTCATGGTGGCGCCCGCATTGCTGGTCAGCACGCTGCCCGCATTCACGGTAGCGATCGAATGGTCGATCAGGTTTTTCACTTCTTTCGCCGCCGTGGCCGAGCGCTGCGCCAGGCTGCGTACTTCGCCCGCCACGACGGCAAAGCCGCGGCCGTGCTCGCCCGCGCGCGCCGCTTCCACGGCCGCGTTCAAGGCGAGGATATTCGTCTGGAAGGCGATGCCGTCGATCAAGCCGATGATGTCGAGAATCTTGCGCGACGACGTGCTGATCTCGTCCATCGTGGTGACCACTTCGCTGACGATGGTGCCGCCCTTGGCCGCGACGGTCGACGCCTGCACCGCCAGGTCGTTGGCCGTGGCCACGTGGTCGGCGCTGTTTTGCACGGTGGACGTCAGCTCTTCCATGCTGGCCGCCGTCTGCTCCAGGCTGGAAGCCTGCGATTCCGTGCGGCTCGACAAGTCCATATTGCCCGTGGCGATTTCCGCCGTGGTGATGCGGATATCCTCGAAGTTGGCGCGCACGTCGCCGATGATGCTGTGCAAGTTGATATTGGTCTGGCGCAAGGCCGCCATCAATTGACCCATGTCATCGTCGCGCACCTTGTCGATCACGCCCGTCAAGTCGCCGCCGGCCATCTTGCGCGCCACCGTGATGGCGTCGCCCAGCGGCGCGACGATGGAATTGTGCAGATGGGCCCAGAAATACAGCATCAGCGCCACGGCGGCGGCGGCAGCGCCGCTGAGCCAGCTGCGCGTGGCCGTGCTCGTATCGCCGTCGATATTCCACACGGCACAGCCGAGGATGGCCAGCACCACGCCCAAGATGATGCAATGGAGGGCGATGTCCTGCGACAGGGTCAGCTTGCGCCACTCGGCCAGCTTGGCGGCCCAGCCCTGGCGCACGACGCGGCCATTGCGGATCGCCAGATTGGCGCTATTGCCATCTTTAAAACTTTTATACAGGGCTGCCGCTTCGTTGATCTGCTCACGCGTGGGCTTGGTGCGCACGGACATATAGCCGATCGGGCGGCCGTTTTCGATGACGGGCGTGATATTGGCGAAGACCCAATAAAAGTCGCCATTCTTGCAGCGGTTCTTGACCATGCCGGTCCACGGCATGCCCGTCTTGATGGTGTCCCACAGGTCGGCAAACGCTTCGGCCGGCATATCGGGATGACGCAGGATATTCTGTGGCGCACCCAGCAGTTCCATTTCTGAAAAACCGCTGACCTCAATGAAATACTGATTGGCGTAATTGATGTTTCCCTGTAAATCCGTGGTGGAAACAATCGTCATGCCTTCATTTAATACGTATTCATTTTGCGTGATAGGCGTATTGACCCGCATCGTCGCTCCTCTATTTTTTTCAACTAGCATAACAAAAACATAAAAACAATATACCACATCAAGCACCCTTGATATATCGCCCCGGCGACACTGACACTGGTCAAACAATTTAATAAAAATCAATTCCTTTATGTTTTAGAATTTACTTTGATTCAACTTGATTGGTTTTATTGAAATGCAAAATTTAAATTGCGCGCAGATACAATAATTAATAAAAAATTATGTATCGATGCGGCAGGCAATCAAGACGGTGCTTGCGCCGATAAAAAGACGCGCAAGCGCCGCAATTACCGCCGGCCCATGGCGGCGCCTGCCGGCAAGCATAATGCGGCAATCACAATCATTTCTTGAGGGAAAATAAAAACTGGCGCGAACGCGCCAGTGGGGGAACTGTCTCCAATCCGCTACACAGGCGCCGGGGAGGCGCCTGGGAAGGGACAGCTTACTTGAATGATTTGCGCGGTGGCGATTTCGGACGCGGTGGCGCAGGCTTGCGCTCCGTCGTGCCGTCATCGAGACTGATGCGCAGTTTCTGGCCCGACACGACGACCGATTTCAGGTGGTCGAGGATTTCCGGCGGCATGCCTTCCGGCAGGTCCAGCACGCTGTAGTTGTCAAAGATATCGATGCGGCCGATATGCTTGGCTTCCAGGTTCGCTTCGTTGGCGATGGCGCCCACGATGTTGCTTGGCGTCACGGCGTGCTCGCGGCCCACTTCGATGCGGTAGGCCGTCACGCCTGGACGTGGACGTTCCTTCTTCGGCGCGCGCGGCGCAGGTGCTGCGTCGCCCGCATCCGCTGGCGCATCCTTGAACGCTGGCGCGGACTTGGCGGCGAAGGGCTTGCGCGGCGCGGCTGGCGGCGCCAGGTCCGGTGCGTCGCCGTCACGGCTGATGCGCAGCTGCTGGCCCGCGACCCACACGGTCTTCAGCTGGTCCAGCAATTCTTTCGGCATGCTGTCCGGCAAGTCCAGGACGCTGTAGTCGTCATAGATTTCGATGCGGCCGATGTTTTTCGAATCGATGCCCGCTTCGTTGGCGATGGCGCCCACGATATTGCCCGGTTTCACGCCATGCTGATGACCGACTTCAATGCGGAAGGTCTGCATGCCGGCGTCGGCCGGACGCTGGACGCGTTCCTTTTTCGGGAAGGCCGGGCGTTCGCTGCGCTCGTTACGGTCGAAGCGGTCGCCCCGTTCCGGACGGTCGTTGCGCTCAAAACGGTCCTGGCGTACAGGACGGTCGTCTTGCCACGTGGCTTGCTCGCGCGCCTTGTTCTTGTCCAGCAGCAGCGGCGTATTGCCACGCGCCATCTTCGCCAGGGCGGCGGCGATTTCGATGGCGGGAATGTTCTGTTCGCGTTCGAAATCCTCGATCAGCGACTGGAACTGCTCCAGTTCGCCCAGGGCCAGGGTTTCGCTGATCTGTTCCTTGAACTTGGCGATGCGCACGTCGTTGACGGCCTGGATGGTCGGCAGTTCCAGCATGCCGATCGGCTGGCGGGTCGAGCGTTCGATGGCTTTCAACAAGTTCTTTTCACGCGGGGTGATGAACAGGATCGCTTCGCCGCTGCGGCCGGCGCGGCCCGTGCGGCCGATGCGGTGGGTGTAGCTTTCCGGATCGTGCGGCACGTCGTAGTTGACGACGTGGCTGATGCGCTCGACGTCCAGGCCGCGGGCGGCCACGTCGGTTGCCACGAGGATGTCGATCTTGCCGTCTTTCAACTGCTGGATCGTGCGCTCGCGCTGGGCTTGCTGGATGTCGCCATTGATGGCGGCAGCCGAGAAACCGCGTGCCTGCAGCTTGCCGGCCAGCTCTTCCGTACCCAGCTTGGTGCGGGCGAAGATGATCATGCCGTCGAACGCTTCCGCTTCCAGGATACGGGTCAGCGCGTCGAGCTTGTGCATGCCCGACACCAGCCAGTAGCGCTGGCGGATGTTGTCGGCCGTGCCCGTCTTGGCGGCGACCGTCACTTCGGCCGGGTTCACCAGGTAGGTGGTGGCGATGCGCTTGATGACGGAAGGCATGGTGGCCGAGAACAGGGCCGTTTGATGGCCGTCCGGCGTTTCTTTCAAGATACGTTCGACGTCGTCGATAAAGCCCATGCGCAGCATTTCATCGGCTTCGTCCAGCACCAGCGTTTTCAGCTTGGACAGGTCGAGCGAACCCTTGTCCAGGTGATCGATGACGCGGCCCGGGGTGCCGACGATGACGTGCACGCCGCGGCGCAGGGCCGACAGCTGCGGGCCGTAGCTTTGGCCGCCGTAGATCGGCAGCACGTGGAAGCCGGGAATGTGGGCGGCGTACACCTGGAACGCTTCGGCGACCTGGATGGCCAGTTCGCGCGTCGGTGCCAGGACCAGGGCTTGGGGTGAGCTTTGTTTCAGATCGATGCGCGACAGGATAGGCAAGGCGAAGGCGGCGGTTTTACCCGTGCCCGTTTGCGCCTGGCCCAGCACGTCGCGGTTGGCGAGCAATAATGGAATCGTGGCCGCCTGGATAGGCGACGGTGTTTCGTAACCGACATCCTTGAGCGCGCGAATCAGCGGCTCGCTCAGGTTAAGGTCGGAAAATAAGGAAATTGGTGTATCAGACATGAAATCACTCACAAGTTCGCTCGAATCGCCCAATGCGAAAGAGTGTATCTGCTAGTTTACTCTTTACTGGACCTTACCGGGTGGAACGAGGCGGCAGAACGCCATTTTTTGCATCCTAAAACGCAGAAAAATCGGCGATCCGCACGCAATTGGTGCAAAAACCAAGCAATATTATGTGTTTTGCAATAGATTCGACTATTTTACAGATGCGCCTCGATATTGCTTGCCGCATCAACAGAGTGGCGCAAAAACTCCAGCAAGTCCTCGTTCAGGCGGTCCTTGTGCGTCGTCGCCAGGCCGTGCGGCGCGCCCGCATACACGAGCAATTTGCTGCCGATGATGAGCTCAGCCGTGCGCCGCGCCGAGGCGGCGATCGGCACGATCTGGTCGTCGTCGCCATGGATCACCAGGGTCGGCACGTCGAATTTGGCCAGGTCGTCCGTGAAATTCGTCTCGGAAAATTGCTTGATGCACAAATAGGACGCCGGCATGCCCGCCTGCATGCCTTGCAGCCAGAAGCTGTCGCGCACGCCCTGCGACGGCTTCGCACCGGGTCGGTTGTAGCCATAGAAGGCCTCGCTCAAGTCGTGGAAGAATTGGCTGCGGTCGGCCTGCACGCCCGCGCGGATGGCGTCAAAGGTGGACAGCGGCAAGCCCAGCGGGTTTTCCGTGGTTTGCAGCATCAGCGGCGGCACGGCGCCCACCAGCACGGCGCCGGCCAGGCGCTCGGTGCCATGGCGGCCGATGTAGCGCGCCACTTCGCCGCCGCCCGTCGAGTGCCCCACGAGGGTGGCGCCCGTCAAGTCCAGCGCCTCGATCAGGGCGGCCAGGTCGTCGGCATAGGTATCCATGTCGTTGCCGTCGAAAGGCTGGCTGGAGCGGCCATGGCCGCGCCGGTCGTGCGCGATGACGCGGTAGCCGCGCGCGGCCAGATAAAACATCTGGTCTTCCCAGGCGTCGGACGACAATGGCCAGCCGTGGCTGAAGACGACGGGCGGGCCGCTGCCCCAGTCCTTGTAATAAATCAAGGTGCCGTCGGCGGTACGCAGGGTATTGGTTGAATGCAAGTCAGGGGTAGTCATGGAACGCTCCTAGTCGGTGGGCCAGCGGCCATTGTGGCCGCAATCGGCTTGCGCACGCCGCGCGCTACGCCAGAGCATTGCGGTAGAGTAAGATTGCCGCTGCTTTGCTTTCCCGTATTCACTTTTGGAGTTGTCATGCGCTTTCCCGTCGTCCTCGCCGCCAGCCTGTTCAGCACGGCTGCCCTCGCCCAACCGCTCGTTGCCGAAGCGCCCTTGCGCGCCCATTTGTCCTTCCTGGCCGACGATTTACTGGAAGGACGCGGCACGGGCCAGCGCGGCGGCGACCTGGCCGTGCGCTACCTGGAAACGCAGGCGGCCGTGGCCGGCCTGCAACCGTTAAAGGATGGCAGCTACCGCCAGGCGCTGACCATCGTCGGCAGCAAGGCCTTACCATCGAGCAAGGTGACGTTCAGCGCGGGCGGCAAGACCTTGTCTCCCGCCTTCGGCCAGGACATCGTCTTTGGCGCGGCGAATGGCCAGCAGACAGTGGCGTTCGACGCGCCCGTCGTGTTTGCCGGCTACGGCATCCGCGCCCCGGAAGAAAACTGGGACGATTTCAAGGGCGTCGATCTGAAGGGCAAGCTCGTCATCATGATGGTCAACGACCCGCAGCCCACCAGCGCCGAACCGAACCGCTTCGCCGGCAAGTCCCTCACGTATTACGGCCGCTGGGTCTACAAGTACGAGGAAGCGCTGCGCCAGGGCGCCGCCGGCGTCTTGCTGATCCACACGACCGCATCGGCCTCGTATCCATGGTCGGTGCCCGCCAACGGCTTCGGCCACGAGCGCTTCAACCTGGCCGGCGCGGGCAATGCGATGGAAGGCTGGCTGCAGGAAGATATGGCGCGCGCCCTGTTCCAGGCGGGCGGACAAGACCTGGACGCCCTGCGCGCGCAGGCCGAAACGCGCGCATTCCGTCCCGTGGCCCTGAACGCGACGGTCAGGGTGGCACTGAATAGCCAGGTGCGCAGCATCGAGCAATTCAACGTGGCCGGCATCGTGCCAGGCACGGACCCGAAGCTCAAGGACGAAGCCGTCATTTACTCGGCCCACTGGGACCATCTGGGCAAGGATGACGAAGGCGGCGCGCGCGCAGGACAGAGCGACCATATCTACAACGGCGCCATCGACAATGCCTCGGGCGCGGCGGCCCTGCTGGCCATGGCGCAAGTGGCCGTGAAACAGCCGGCGCGCCGCACGCAGATCTTCCTATGGCCGGCCGGCGAGGAAACGGGCATGCTGGGCAGCACGGCCTACACGCGTCAGCCCTTGTGGCCATTGGCGAAAACGGCCGCCGACCTGAACCTCGACAGCATGAATTTCGTCGGCAAGACGCACGACATCGGCGTGGCCGGCGCCGAACGCAGCAGCCTGTACGCAAGCGCCGCCAGGGTGGCCAAGCGCATGGGCTTGCGCCTGGCGCCAACCATTCCCGACCTGTCCGGCGCCTTTTACCGGGCCGACCATTTTGCCTTCGCCAAGGCCGGCGTGCCGGCCTTCAACGTGGGCTCGGCCGTGTTTTCCGGCGACGGCTCGTTCGACTTCGTCAAGGAGCCGAAAGCGTCGAGCGAACGCCTGGTGGCGTTTAAAAAGGATTACCACCAGGTCACCGATGAGTATCACCCGTCGTGGGACTTGTCGGGCATGGTGCAGCAGGCGCAGTTCACCTTGAACCTGGGTTACGAGGTGGCGAACGACAAGAATTTGCCGGTGTGGAACAAAGGCGAGGCGTTTGGGAAAGTGAAGCGCTAAAACTTTCTACGCATAAAAAAACACCGGCCTGTGCCGGTGTTTTTCATTCAAATCGCCATGATGCGTTTCAGGTCGACGAATGCCGTCTCGTACAAATGCTGGAACGCGCCCACCATGACCTCTTCCACGCCTTCGGCCGCGTCGAACTCGCTCGACCATTCGGCCACGCAGGAAGCGCCGCCCGGCTCGCCCGTGACGCGCAGGGTGGAACGGTAGTTCTTGACGGGGATCGGGCCCGAGACGATGGTGTAGCTGTAGCTCTTGTCCGCTTCGCTGTAGCTTTGCAGGCGTTCGGCGATGATGGCGCCGTCCGTGGTTTTCAGGCGGCGCACGCGGCCGCCATGTTCGGACAAACTGGTCTTGATCGAGCTCGACCATTCAGCCAGCGACTGGAAGCCGCCGATAAAATCCCACACGCGTTCGGCGCTTGCCGCCAATGTTACAGAAACAATTACTTGGGCCATCTTTAATTCGGTTCCTCATCCAGGTTTGCCGGGCGCCGCGCCCGGCCTGCCGGAGTTGCCCGGCACAGCCGCTATTTTAGCGCCCATGCGGCTTTGCTGCTGAGCAAAGCATGGCCGCTGGCCAGCCTGGGGTGGCTGCCTTACAGATTTTCCGCCAAGAAAATCAGAGAATTGCCGTGCGCGTGGGTCGCGGCGCGCTGCTGGTAGCTGTCGCGGTGGGTGCAGTTGAAACCGTGCTCGGCACCCGGGTAGATATGGATTTCCACGTCTTGCCGGTCTTCGAAGCGCTCGGCGATCTTTTGCACGGCTTCCGGCGGAATATGGCTGTCCTGGCCGCCGAAATGCATGAGCAGCGGCACCTGGATCTTGTCGGCCAGGTCCAGCTTGTTCTGGATGCCGCCGCCGTAATAGGCGATGGCGGCGTCGACCAGGCCGGCCGCGGCCGTCTGGAACGATAGCCTGCCGCCGAAGCAGTAGCCGACCGAAGCGAGCTTGCCCGTCACTTCCGGGCGCGCGCGCAGGACGGCGACGGTGGCGGCGATATCGGTGTCGGCGTGCGGATTGTCGGTAGCCTGCATCAGTTCCACGGCGCGCTTCCAGCCATCCGCGTCATAGCCCAGCTCGATGTGCGCGCCGGCGCGCCAGAACAGGTCCGGCACCAGCACCACATAACCATCGGCCGCGTACTGGTCGGCCACGGCACGGATGTGCTCGTTGACGCCGAAAATTTCCTGCAACAGGATGATGGCGGGGCCCTTGCCCACGTGCGGCACGGCCAGATAAGCCTGGAAACTGCCGTCCGGGCCGGCGATATCGATCCACTGCGAAGTTGTGCTCATAGAAACTCCAGTCTGAGGTTGGGGGAATGCCACAAGCAGGCATGTTACTGGTTTTTCGCCGTGTCTGCGCCCGCCCTTGGTCCAGGATCAATACATCTCGCGCAGGTAAATCACGGGGCCCGATCTGAGGATGCCAAAGACGATGACACCCACCGTGCTGCCCAGGTAGGGATGATTGCCCACGGAAACGTCCACGCGGCCGGCCTTGCCGGTTCCGGGCGCCAGCACAGTCAGACGATTGAACTGCGGCAGCGCGCCTTGCGCGACGGTATAGGTCCGGTCATCCGCGGCCAGCGCAGCGCAGTCCAGCGTTTTCTTGCAATTGGCCAGCACCACGTCCGACTTGTTGAATGCGCTGATGCTGTCGAGCAGATTCGTGACCCATTTCGTGCCATTCCAATACTGGACTTGCACGGCCAGTCTGACGGGCAACAACTCGGAACCATAACCGTGGGCAACCTGCCATTGCCCCGACAGCACGGTCAGCCGCGCCTCGTTCTGTATCAATGCGGAGGTCGAGCTGACGACGACGCCGCCGGGATACGTGCTGCTGGCGCGCAAGCGCACGCCGGTGGGCGCCACCGGCACGCCTGCCTTGCCCGGAAAGCGATAGGCGACCATGGGCTGGGCAACGCCCAGGATGAATTTCGCGGGCGCCACGCCGGTGATGGTGGTTTGCCCCTTCTTGCCGTCGGTGAGCCGGCTGCTGCTGTCAGAAGAGCTCGGTGGAAAGGAAATCGTGCCCGTGGCCGCATCCCAGCCGTCGAGCAGCACGGGCGCCAGGACGCTCGGATTGAGCTCGTCATAATTTTGGGTCGTCGTCCCGCCCAGGGCGCGCGCCGTCACGCGCACGCCTATCGCCTGCCCCGAGTAGGCGTAGCGGCCTTTTTCCCCATCGTCGGCGCAGGTGAGGGGCGCGGCGCACGGCGTGGCGATGCTGTCGGCAGCTCCCGTCTTGATCAGCTCCGTGATGAAGTGGTGCGGGATGAACTGCACCTGCTTGCTCACGCTCGAGGCGGGCGCAGCAAGGTTGGCATCCAGGTAACCCCTGGGGTTGGCCAGATTGAAGGCGATGGTGATGCTTCCCACTTCCGGCCAGTTCATGTCGCTGCTGGCAACGCTACCATTGGCGAAGACCACGCCACCCTGCAGGGCCGGCTTGGCGGGCTTGGAGATCTCGCTCGTCGTCGGCCTGACCAGGCTGTCCAGCGAAGGCAGCACCGTTTCTGCCGGCTTTTCATTGCCGAAGTTCGGCGTCACGGCACCCGCGCTGTTGAGCGCGCTCATGCTGACCGTCACTGGCGCGCCCGCGCGTTGCGGACTGGCAACGACAGGGACGCTGAACGCGGCCGGCACGATGGTGACAGGGCCACTTCCCGTCATGCTCAAACCGGCGTCGCCGGTAGCGGCCGACCCCGCATAGGCGGCCTTCACATTCAGCTTGCCCACGTCGGCATACGACATGGTTGCCGTGGCAACGCCAGCGTTGTCGAACGCCAGGTTGACAGTCTTCCCCAGGATACTGCAAGCACTGCTGTTATCCGGGGCCAAGGCGATGAAGCCCCCCGTGCCTTTGATGAAGACGGGCAAGGTGCCGCTGGCGGGATTGCTATAGCTGCAACTGAGGGTCAAATCCTTGCTGGTATTCTTGAACAGGGGTACGCACGCTTGCGGGGTCGGGCTGGGGGCGGCCTGCACGGCGCTGATGCTGAACGCCTGTTGAGTAGCAGAAACATGATTGACGGGAGTGACCGTCAATCCTGTCGCCGCAACAGCCATGTCGCAGCTGCTGCTGGCGTCCGACGCGCGCTTGCATACGAGCGCGTCTGTGGCGCCGGGCACGCTCGTCAGGCTCAGGGTGGCGGTGCCGACCGTGTACTGGCGCACGCTGGCCGTCGCCACGCCGCTGTTGCCGATCGGCGTCGCCGTGCCGCCGGGGCTGACGGTGATATTCGCGCCGCCCGTGTACTTGGCGCTGCAGGCGGCATCCGCGCACGCCGTCACCGTCACCGTTTGCGGCGCGCACGTCAGTGCCGTGCCTGGATGGTCGATCTGGAAGTGGTGGAGCCCGGTCGGGGTGCCTGGACCGCATTTCGGGCCGTTCACGCTGCCCACGGGATACCCGCTGTTGTTCGTCACGCAGCTGCACGGGTTCGATGGCGTATAGGATTTGCAGGTGATGGTTTGCTGCACCCGGCCCTGCCAGCCCAAGGTGATGTGGTCGACCTTGGCGTTGCCCGTGATGTAGGCGTTGGACGAGTCGAGGGTGACCTCGCCGGCATCCACATTACCCTTGATGCCATTGCCAGAGGCGATCGACAAGGAATTGCTCGCCTCCACGTCGCCGGTCACAAGCAGGCCGGACGCCTTCAGGTCGATCGTCGGCGACTTCAGCTTGCCCGTCACCTGGCTGCCGGAACCGATGGTCAGCGACACGCTGGCCGTGATATCGCCCTGGATGCGGGTACTGGCGGCCAGGATATTGACGACGGTACCGCTGATCGGCCCGTTGATCAGCGACCCCGAGGCGATTTCCACAGGGCCCTTGGCGCTGATCTCGCCCGTCACCGTGACGTTGTTCGAGCCCATCTTGATGGTGGTGGCAGAAATATTCGCCGTGATGGTCTGTTCCTGCGCGCCCATGAGGAAGGTGCCGCCCTCGGCGCTCAGGCTGCCCCCCGTCACCTTCAGATTCGGCGGATTGATGTCCTTGATATCGAGATTGCCCGTGACCGTCAGCGCGGCATTGCCGCTCATCGTCAAGCCCTGGTTATAGCTCATCGCCAGCGAACTGTTGACCGTCACGCCATACGCGCTGCCGATGATGATGACGTCGGTAGAGCCCAGCGCCAGCGAGGCGCACGTGTATTGCAAGCCATCCGTGCTCAGGCCGCAGCCGCTGACGGCGCCGCCATTGAAGTTGAGCGTGGCAGCCTGGGCAATAGTTGAGTACAACAATAGTGTCAGGGTGGCAAAAAAGGGAAGTAAACGCACGATATCCAGGAATCTGATGAATGGGAAACCAGCAGGCGCATGCCTTATTCCATGCTAATCTACGCCCTCGCTGTTGTTGCATTATGGCAGTATTTGTCACCCTCGCGCATATCGCATGATCAAGCAAAGCCCCCAAGAATTCCCCCTGCGCACCGTCGACATCATCGTCTATCCCGGCTTCAAGGCGCTCGAAGCCATCGGCGCCATGAAAGTGTTTGACTACGCCAACACGCATTTGCGCCTGCGCAATCTGCCCGGCGGTTACGACGTGCGCATCGCCTCGACGGCCATCGGGCCGGTCGAGTCCGACACCCTGATGTCGCTGCACGCCAGCAAGGTGCTCGATGCGAACCGCCTGCCCGACCTGGCCGTCATCGTCGGCTGCCACCACGTCGAGCAAGTCTTGCAGGACATCCCCGCCCTGGCCGCCTGGGTGGCCGAGGCGGCGCCCCGCATCGCTACCCTGGCGGCCCTGTGCACGGGCTGCTTCTTCCTGGCCGAGGCCGGCGTGCTCGACGGCAAGAGCGCGGCCACGCACTGGAGCGCCGTGGACAGCCTGCGCCAGCGCTACCCCTTGATACAGGTCAATGCGGACGCGATTTTCGTGCGGGAAGGGAAATTCTGGACGTCGGCGGGCGTGACGGCCGGCATCGATCTGGCGCTGGCCCTGGTGGAAGACGATTTCAGCCGCGATATCGCGCTCGAAGTGGCGCGCGACCTGGTCGTGTATTTGAAGCGGCCCGGCGGCCAGTCGCAGTTTTCCGTGCACCTGTCGAGCCAGATGACGACGCATCCGACCATCCGCCAGTTGCAGGGCTGGATCATGGAGCACCTGGCCGACGAGCTCACGGTGCCGCTGCTGGCGGCCAGGCTGGCCATGAGCGAGCGCAATTTTACGCGCGTCTTCCAGCGCGAAACGGGCACCAGCCCCACGGAATTCATCGACACGGCCCGCTTCGAAGTGGCGCGCCGTTTGCTGGAAGACAATGTGTCCTCCTTAAAACAGGTGGCCGTGCAGGCGGGCTTGCATAGCGAGGACAGGCTGCGGCGCCTGTTTCAAAAGAAACTCGCCATCACGCCGCGCGACTACCGCGAGCGCTTTTCCAGCACGGCGCGCTAGGCGCAACGAAGGTCAGCGCGACTTGTTGGTGCGCACGTGACGCGTGGCCAGCTGCTGGCGGTGCCAGGCCAGCGGCGTGAACATCAGCGCACACAGCAGATAGGTAGCCAGCAGCGCCAGCCAGATGGCGGGCGTGGCGAGGGTGGCGGCATTGCTCCACCACAAGGCCAGCAGGGAAGACAGGGCCGCGCCGAGGAAGACGGGCAACATGCGGCGCAAGGTCGCGAGGTAGGCAGTGGCAAACATGAACGGCTCCCAAAGCAAGGCGGTATGCCTTCACACTAGCAGGGGCAGGCAGCGAAGTACAGCCTGCCGCCCTGCCCCGTCCGTCAAGTGTTGCGCAATGAGTACATCCGATAAGATTAGTACAACACGACGGAACGGATCGATTCGCCGCTCTTCATCAGGTCGAAGCCTTCGTTGATGCGTTCGAGCGGCAAGCGGTGCGTGATCAAATCGTCGATGTTGAGCTTGCCTTCCATATACCAGTCGACGATCTTCGGCACGTCCGTGCGGCCGCGCGCGCCGCCAAAGGCGGAGCCGCGCCATTCGCGCCCCGTGACCAGCTGGAACGGACGGGTGGAAATTTCCTGGCCGGCCGCCGCCACGCCGATGATGAACGATTTGCCCCAGCCCTTGTGCGTGCACTCGAGCGCCTGGCGCATCAAGTTGGTGTTGCCCACGCATTCGAACGAATAATCGGCGCCACCGTCCGTCAGCTGCACGATGGCATCGACGACGTTTTCCACTTCATTCGGGTTGATAAAGTGCGTCATGCCGAACTTGCGCGCGATGGCCTGGCGCGCCGGGTTGATGTCGATACCGATGATCTTGTCGGCGCCGACCATCTTCGCCGCCTGGATCACGTTCAGGCCGATGCCGCCCAGGCCGAACACGGCCACGTTGGCGCCCGCTTCCACCTTGGCAGAGAACAACACGGCGCCCACGCCCGTCGTCACGCCACAGCCGATGTAGCAGACCTTGTCGAACGGCGCGTCTTCGCGGATTTTTGCGAGCGCGATTTCCGGCACGACGATGTAATTGGAAAAGGTGGAGGTGCCCATGTAATGGAACAGCGGCTGGCCATTCAGCGAGAAGCGGCTGGTGGCATCCGGCATCAGGCCGCGGCCCTGCGTCGAGCGGATGGCCTGGCACAAATTCGTCTTTTGCGACAGGCAGAACTTGCACTGGCGGCATTCCGGCGTGTACAGGGGAATGACGTGGTCGTCCTTTTTCAGGGTCGTCACGCCCGGGCCCACGTCGACGACGACGCCAGCGCCTTCATGGCCGAGAATGGCAGGGAAGATGCCTTCCGGATCGGCACCGGACAAGGTGTAGTAATCGGTATGGCAGATGCCCGTGGCTTTCAGCTCGACCAGCACTTCGCCGGCGCGCGGGCCGGCCAGGTCGACTTCTTCGATGGTCAGCGGGGCGCCCGCCTTCCAGGCAATCGCGGCTTTGGTTTTCATGGGGTGTCTTCCTGCTCGGTTTCAGATGCGCCATTATCGGGCGCCGGCAGGCGGGGCGGCGCAAGGGACCCCGCGCTTGTCTGAAAACGCGGCGCATTTGTCCGATGCTGCCGCACGTTTGCGCCAGCTCAATCGTCCCGGCATACAGAGGCGCATTCTTGGCACAAGCCCAACTCCGCTTGAGCAGCCATTGCCGCGTTCCCGCAGGAGACTGATATGCGCCCTATTTTCCCATTCCAGCAGCCTTGGCTGGCCCTGCTGCTGGCATGCTGCCTGGCCCTGCTGACCGCCTGTGGCGGCGGCCATCACCACCCGACGCCCGGCGCGACCACGGGCGATCTGACGGTCAGCATCGGCGGCTTGCCGGCCGGCGTGGCGGGCGCCGTCACGGTCACGGGGCCTGCGTCGTACAGCAAGACGCTGACGGCCACCACCACGCTCACCAGCCTGGCGCCCGGCGCCTACGCCATCAATGCCGCCAGCGTGGCGCAGGGCACGGGAACCCTGGCGCCCACGCCCGTCACGCAGCAGGTGCAAGTCAATGCGGGCGCCACGGCCAGCGCCAGCGTCCTGTATGCGGCGGCCGCGCCGCTGGCCCTGCGCCTGCAGGAAGTGGCCAGCGGACTGGACGCGCCCATCTTCCTCACGGCGCCGCCCGGCGACAGCCGCCTTTTCATCGTGGAACGCCCCGGCCGCATCCGTGTGGTACAGAACGGCAATCTGCTGGCCACGCCCTTCCTCGACGTCAGCACGCTCACCACCACCAGCGGCGAACGGGGCTTGCTGTCGATGGCCTTCCATCCGCAGTACGCCAGCGATGGCTATTTTTTCATCTACTACACCAATCTGGCCGGCGATATCGTCATCGAGCGCCGGCAAGTGTCGGCCGGCAACGCCAACGTGGCCGATCCCCTGTCCGCGCTGACCATCCTCACCATCCCCCACCCCACGTTCAACAACCACTATGGCGGCCTGCTCAGCTTTGGTCCCGATGGCTACCTGTACGCGGGCACGGGCGATGGCGGCAGTGGCGGCGATCCGCCCGGCAATGCGCAAAACACGAATGTGCTGCTGGGCAAGCTGCTGCGCCTGGATGTCAACGCCAGCACGGTCGCCCAGCCTTATGCAATTCCTCCCGGCAACCCGTTTGCCGGCACGGCAAGCGGGCGCGGGGAAATCTGGGCCTACGGCTTGCGCAACCCCTGGCGCTACGCCTTCGACGTGCCGGCTCAGCTGCTGTACATCGCCGACGTGGGACAGGCCAACTGGGAAGAAGTGGATGTGCGTCCCGTGGGCCAGGCGGGCAACAACTATGGCTGGAACATCATGGAAGGATTGCATTGCTACAACAGTGCCAGCTGCAACCAGGCGGGACTGGTGCTGCCCGTCATCGAATACGGCCACGATGCGGCCGGCGGCTGCTCGATCACGGGCGGCTATGTGTACCGGGGCACGGCCTTGCCGGAACTGGCCGGCCAATACCTGTATTCGGACTATTGCAGCGGCTGGCTGAAAAGTTTCAGCTACAGCAATGGCGCCGCCTCTGTTGTGACGGACTGGGGCATCACCAACGTGGGCAACATCCTGTCGTTCGGCCAGGACGCGCAAAACGAGCTGTACATGCTGAGCGGCACGGGCAAGGTGTACAAGATCATACGTAAATAAGCGTGCGCCAGTGAAGCGCAGCCACGCACGCGGCTGGGGCCGTTTTTCGACGGGAAGCGGGGAACCGGCTAAAATGATTTTTTTCCGCAGCGCCCTGCGCCCCAGCCCAAGAGAACACCATGGCCCGTTTGAAACTTGAATTTCCTGAAGACCAGTACTGCTATTCCTCGCAACTGACGGTACGCACGACGGACATCAATGCCGGCAACCATCTCGGCAACGATTCCATGATTTCCATGATTTCCGAGGCGCGCGCCCGCTTCCTGTTCGAATATGGCGTGCGCGACATCGAAGCGGACGGCACCGGCATCATCGTCACCGACCTGGCCACCACCTACCGCGCCGAAGCCCATGCGCGCGACCAGCTGTTGTTCGAAGTGGGCGTCATGGATTTCAATAAATATGGCGGCGACATCACCTTCCGCATCACGCGCCCGCGCGACAATACCCTGATCGCGATGGCCAAGTCCGGCTTTGTCTTCTTCAACTACAAGCGCAGCCAGGTCGTGCCCATGCCGGAAGAGTTCGGCAGCAAGTTCCCACAGGTAAACTGGATCGATTGATTCAGGTCCGATTAAACGGGCCCTCATGCCGCCATGCTGTATGCTTATCAGGAAGACATTAAATCTGGAGCGGCATGCAATCAGCAATAACGGCAAGACTGTGCCTGGCCCTGGCGCTGCTGGGCATGTTGCCGCCCGTCCTGGCCGCGCCGCAAACCGTCATCCTGTACGGCGACGATGACTATGCGCCGTACAGCTATGTGGAAAACGGCGCCTTCAAGGGCATGTACATCGATATCCTGCGCCAGGCGGCCAGCCGGATGCCCGAGTACCGCCTGGAATTGCAGCCGCGCCCCTGGAAACGGGGACTCGACGCGCTGGAAAAAGGCCAGGTCTTCGGCCTGTTCCCGCCCGGACGCAAGACGGAACGGCCGTATGTGCAGCCGTATTCGGCCATGCTGCACCGCGAATCGGTGGTGCTGTTTTGCCATGACGCCGTCATGCGCACGCCGCGCACGCACTTCCCGACCGACTTTGCCGGCCTGACCATCGGCGTCAACACGGGTTTTCTGCTGTCGGAAAAGTTGATGGCGCCGGCCCGCGAAGGCCTGCTGCGCCTGGAAGCGGCCAAGGGCAATGAAGCGAACCTGAAGAAACTGGCCCTGCGGCGCATCGATTGCTACGCCAGCGACCGCGGCGCGGCACGCCACACGGCCCGCCAGCTGCAAGGCGAACTGGCCGGCTACGGCTTTCAATTGCGCGAAGTGCTGGAACTGTCGTCCGAAGCCACCTACATCGCCTACAGCGCGCGCAATACGCCCGCCTACAAGGCCGATTTCATCGAGAAGATGAATGCCGCCCTGCTTGCCATGCGGCAAAACGGCCAACTGGCGCGCATCGAAGGGGTGTATTTGCCTTGATTACCTGCGCTGTACGGCGCGCGGCTGCAAAGTCATGACGGGACTGCTGCGGCCCTGGGGCTTGACGCCGAAGGTATTCTTGAACCACTCGTCGATCATGCGCTTTTCATAGCGCAAGGCATCGTTGCTGGAATAACGGTTGATATGCTGCAAATAAGACATATCCGACAGATAAGCGTTGCCGCTGGCAATGACTTTGCCATGTTGCTCGAGCGTATAGCGCAAGCGCAGGCGCGGCCAGTCAGCACGGCCCGTCATCACGCGCACATCGAAGGCGCCGCGGCGCGCCGGGTCTTCGCGTCCCGCCAGATCGACATCGGTGATCTCGATCCTGAGGTCCTGGCCGTGGGGCAAGCTCTTGCCCAGCCAGTTGAAGTGATCCGCCAGGCCCGCCAGCACCTGCTCCCGGTCGCGCGAGCTGAACGGCACATCGGAATAGTCGTCGGGTTTGTCGAACGTCACCTGGACACCCGCCCACGCGCTGCTGCCCGCGGCCAGTACCAGGGCCGCTACCCATGTTTTCGTCATCGTGGAAATACGCATATGCCTTCCCTTCAGAAAGTTCACGGTCGGACGGCAACTGCCATGCCGGCCTCTGCCTGCCCTGATTGACTATAGCCTGAAGTGAAAATTTCCGGAGCGCAATACGTTTCGTGCGGCGGCAAGTGCGGCGGCAGGTGCGGCGCCACGCGCGGCGCCACACCGCGCGATTGGCCGTGCCGCTTATTTGCGCGCGTGGCGCTTCGGCTTGATGCCAAAGGTATCGGCATACCATTCATCGATCATCAACTTTTCATAGCGCAACTTTTCATTGCTGAAGTAAGGATTGATGCGGGTCAGGTAAGACATGTCGGACAGGGCCGCATTGCCGCTGCTGATGACCTTGCCATCCTGTTCCAGCACATAGTGCAGGCGCATGCGCGGCCAGTCGACCCGGCCATTCATGACGCGGATATCCTGGCCGGCGCGCAGCGATGGATTTTCACGTCCCGCCAGGTCCACGTCCGTCACGTCGATTTTCAAGGTCTGCCCGGGCGGCAGCGAGGCGCCCAGTTTCTCGAAATGCCGGCTCAATTCCTTCAATACGTCGTCGCGGTCCTGCGGGTTGAACGGGACGTCCGTGAATTGATCCGGTTTGCTGAACCGCACTTCGGTTCCTGCCCAGGCCGCGCTGCTGGCCAGCAAGGCCAGGCCGGCGATCAGGGCGCGCGTCGTTTGCTTTTGCATGATGTACCCTTTCAGGAAATGTGAGTGGCATGGAGCCACTTCTTATGCCTGTCCAATATAGCGCGCTCCCGTCCATTCTGACGCGGAATTCATACCTTGTTACTTTTCCGCTTTTCCGCCGGGAAGGAAAGGCGCCGTCTTTTTTTGCAGATTCATTGGCAATATTAATTAAAACAAAGTATTGTCTTGAAAATATAGTTGCCTAAGCGATAAAGTATAGATAGTGTTGACAGCATGGATTTAAAGTGCTTTTTTAGCACGTGTGTTGCATGATTTTAGTCAATTGTTCTTGCTTATTGTTAATACTTAGCGGTCGGTCTACAATCGACAAAATGCGCCCGAAAAACGCGCAACGCCGGTAGTGGCGCACAGGGATTCCTGGCGCGGGCGTCTCAGCATTGCGTCAGTTATGCCTTTTAGCGGAACTCGCCCTTATGTCATTTTTGTCTTCAGCATCGCCCAAGTTACCTCCCTGGAAAGTCCTGCTCGTCGATGATGAACCCGACATCCATGACATCACCAAACTGACACTGAGCCGTTTCCGCCTCGAGGGCCGCGCCCTGAGCTTCGTGCATGCGTACAGCGGCGCCGAGGCCAAGCAGGTGCTGGCGCGCGAAGAAGGCATCGCGCTGGTCTTCCTGGACGTGGTGATGGAACGCGAAGACAGCGGCCTCGAAGTGGCGCGCTGGATGCGCGAAGACCTGGGCAACCAGTTTACGCGCATCGTGCTGCGCACGGGGCAGCCGGGACAGGCGCCGGAAGAACGGGTGATCGTCAACTACGACATCAACGACTACAAGGAAAAAACCGAGCTCGACCGCACCAAGCTGTTTACCACCACCTTTGCCGCCCTGCGCGCCTACCGCGACATCATGAAGGTGGAAGAGGCGCGCCAGGCCCAGCTGCATTACCGCGAAGGCCTGGAGCGCGTCATCGCCGCCTCGGCGCACATTTTCAAGCAGCGCAACCTGCGCGACTTCGCCAGCGGCCTGCTGCAGCAAGTGGTCGCCCTGCTGCGCCTGGAAACGAGCATGCTGCTGCGCCTGCGCGGCGCCAGCGCCATCACGGGCGAACAGGATTATGAAATCCTCGCGCAGATCGGCGACACGGACGACGGCATCCTCAGCCCGTCCCTGCTGTCGCAGCTGGACCATGCCAAGAGCAATAAAATTTCGCGCCTGCACGGCGACACCTACGTCGGCTACTTTCCCAACAGCAGCGGCAAGGCGTCCTTGCTGGTGCTCAAGGGCGTGGAAGAAATTTCCGACCTCGATGCGCAATTGCTGGAAGTCTTCTGCTCGGGCGTGGCGATCGCCTTCGACAACATCCTGCTGACGCAGGAAATCACCGATACCCAGGCCGAGCTGATCCTGCGCCTGGGCGACGTGGTCGAATCGCGCTCGCACGAAGGGGGCAACCACGTGCGCCGCATGGCCGAAGTGTGCCAGCTGCTGGCGCAGGCTTCCGGCATGTCGGAAGAGGAAACCATGGTGCTGCGCCACGCGGCGCCCATGCACGACATCGGCAAGATTTCCACGCCCGACGCCGTCCTGCTGAAACCCGGCAAGCTCGACGCGGCCGAGTGGGAAATCATGAAGCAGCATCCGACGGTAGGCATGTCCATCCTCGACGGCTCGCAGCGCCCGCTCTTGAAGGCGGCCGCCGTGATCGCCCACCAGCACCATGAAAAATTCGACGGCAGCGGCTACCCGCAAGGCCTGGTCGGAGAGAACATCCACAAATACGCGCGCATCGCCGCCGTCGCCGACGTCTTCGACGCGCTGATGCACAAGCGCTGCTACAAGGATGCCTGGCCCCTGGAGCGCGTGGTCAGCTACCTGCGCGAAGTGAGCGGCAGCCATTTGGACCCGCAGTATGTGGAATTGCTGATTGCGAACCTCGATGAGGCGCTTGCGCTGAATCAACGTTTCCCGGATTAAAAGCTAGCCGATGTTGTCGGATTACGCGGCTGCGCCGCTAATCCGACCTACGCGATACACACACCGGCAAACCACGCTGCGGCCCAAGACCCCGACCTGGGCTTTCCGGGCCAAGCGGACCTGAAAAATGTCGAGGGCAAGGCGCGGCGACGCAGACAGTACGCATGTACGGCAAGGAGCCGCAACGCCGCCATCGGCATTTTCTCAGGCCCGCGTCTCCGGCCCGCCATTTTCAAGCTTCAAATTTCAAGCACTCTTCGGCTCCAGCGGGAAACGTATCTTGTAGTGCAACCCCATCCCCGGCGCACTGACCACCTTCACCGTGCCGCCCAGCGGCCCCGTCACCAGGTTGTACAGGATATGCGCACCCAGGCCGCTGCCGCCCGAGCCCCGCTTGGTCGTGAAGAAGGGGTCGAACAGCTGGCCCAGGGTGGCGCTGTCCATGCCCATGCCGTCGTCGCTGTAATCGAGCTCCAGCATCTCGCCGGCCGTCCGGGCGGACAGCTTGATCTTGCCCGGCTCGCCTTCGGCAAAGCCGTGCACCAGTGAATTGACCACCATGTTCGTGACGATCTGCGAGACGGCGCCCGGATAGCTGCGCAGCTGCACCTCGGGCGCGCAGTCGATCTCCACCTTGACCGGCTTGCCCTTGAGCTTGGGTTGTAGCGACAGCAGGATTTCATCGAGGTATTTACGCAAATTAAAGCTGCGCAGTTCGTCCGAGGACTGGTCGACGGCCACCTGCTTGAAGCTGCGCACCAGCGCCGCGGCGCGCTGCGTGTTCGTCGTCATGATGCGCAGAGTCTGGTCGATGATGTCGAAGAATTGCCGCAAGCCGTCTTCATCGAGCTGGCCGCCTTCCAGGTCTTCGCGCGTCAGCTTCAATTCCTGCACCAGGTGGCTGGTGGCCGTCACGCAAATGCCCAGCGGCGTATTGATTTCATGCGCCACGCCCGCGACCAGCCGTCCCAGGGACGCCAGCTTTTCCTGGCGCACCAGTTCCGACTGCGCTTCCTGCAAGGCGCTCAGGGCGCTGTTCAGGGCCGCATTCTGCTCTTCCAGCGCTTCCTTGGCCTGGCGCATGGCGCTGTCGGCCTGGATGCGGGCCATCGCCACGGCCACGTGGCTGGCCATGAAGGCCAGCACGTCCAGTTCCGCCTGGCCATACACGACGGATTCGTCGTAGCTTTGCACGATGATCACGCCATACTTTCTCTCGCCCAGCAGCATGGGTGCGCCCATCCAGCTGGCGATGCCGACATTGCCCAGCGGCTCTTCCATCTCGCCGCTGGCCACCAGCGCCGCATAGCTGTCCGCATCCAGCAGGCACGCCTGCCGGCGCGCCAGCACATAGGAGCTCATGCCGATGCCGTAATGAAAGCGTTTCACGGGCGCCTGTGCATCCTTTTCATCGACGAAATACGGGATCGTGATGTCCTTGTTGTCCGGGTGGTACAGGGCGATGAGGAAATTCTTTGCCGTCACCAGTTCGCTGATGATGGCGTGCAGGCGCGCATACAGGGTCGTCGCGTCGGCCGCCTGCGCCGACAGGTTGGCGATTTCATACAGCGCATGCTGCAGGTTTTCCGCGCGCCGGCGCTCGGCCACCTCGTGCGCCAGCAGGGCCGTGCGCTCCTGCACCGCCTTTTCCAGCCGGTCCATGCTTTGCATGCCTTGCAGGGCGCTCGACACGTGCGTGGCGATCAGCGCGAACAGGGCCTGGTCTTCCAGGCTGAAGCGGTGCTGCGCGTCATAGCTCTGGATGACGATGGCACCGAGCACCTGGTGCTGCTGGTCCAGCAGCGGGCAGCCTATCCAGTGCTCGGCTGCCGTGCCGCCGCCCCAGGCGCCGCCGCCGATGGCGCGCATGGCGTCGTCGTCGGCCGTCATCACCAGCTGCTTGCGGTTGACGATGACCCACGCCGTGGGCGACTGCGCCGCGCTGGCCAGGCGCACGCCCTCGTCCGGATCGGGCGCGGCGTCGAATTCGTCGACAAAATACGGGAAGCGCACGAGGCCGTCGTCGTGGTCGCTGAGCGCCACGTAAAAGTTGGCCGCATACATGATGCGCCCCAGCGCCGCATGCACCGCCTGCAGGAATTCGCTGATATCGCTGCAGGTGCTCGAGCGCTGCCCGATTTCCAGCAACACGGTCTGGACGGCTTCCAGGCGGCTGAGACGGCTTTCCATGGGTGACTATGTACCTTGTGCAAGTATATGTTCTGAAAATCAATATTATCAGTTCAGTCCCGCCTTGGCACGGCATAAAACGCAGAATCTTGCCTTGAGCGATAGCAACACACGCCACGCGCGCATTTGCCACGCTGGCAATACAGTGGCAGACTAGGCCCCTTCCCACAGACCAGACCGTCCTCATGACTGCCACGCTACGCGCCTCGCTTCGCCCCTACACCCTCGCCGGCCTGCTGGCCTTTGCCGCGCTGGGCATGCCGCCGCTGTGCGCCGCGCCAGCCAAGGCGCCGGCGGCGGAAACGGCCGATGGCGGACGCTATTTCGGCCCCCTCGTCGCGGGCAAGATGCACGGCCAGGGCCGGCTCGAATACGCGAGCGGCGCGTTTTACGAAGGGGGTTTCGCGCGCGGCGTGTTTTCCGGCCAGGGCAAGCTGCGCCAGGCGTCCGGCGTCGAATACACGGGCGCCTTCCGCCAGGGCGCCTTCGACGGCATCGGCCGCTACACCTCGCCCAAGGGCGAAATCTATGCGGGCAGCTTCGTCAAGGGCAGCTTCGAAGGACAAGGCCGCTTCCAGGGCGCCGACGGCGCCACCTTCGAGGGACAATTCAAGCACTGGCGCCCGCACGGCGCCGGCAAGCTGACCGACACGGACGGCACCGTCTTCGAAGGCGACTTCGTCCAGGGGCAGGTGCAGGGCAAGGCGAAGGTCACCACCAGCGACGGCATCCACTACGAAGGCGAACTGAAGGACTGGAAATTCGAGGGCGAAGGCGTGCTGCGCACGGCCGACGGCGACGAATACCGGGGCGGCTTCAAGAATGGCCAGTTCGACGGCAAGGGCGTGCTGCGCTACGCCGTGGCGCAGGCGGACGGCCGGCGCGAAGACAGCGGCAACTGGACGGAAGGCCAGCTCGACGACCCGGCCGCAGACAAGCTCACGCGCGACAATATCGAGCTGGCCCTGTACAACCAGCGCACCCTGCTCGACGGCGCCCTGGCACGGATCGCGCCGCGCGATGCGGCGAAGAAGATCAATCTGTACCTGCTGGGCGTGGCCGGCGATGGCGCGCAGGAAGTATTTCATCGCGAAACAGCCTTCGTGCAGCGCCAGTTCGACCGCGATTACGGCACCGTGGGCCGCTCCCTGATGCTGGTCAATAGCCGCAACACGGTGGCGCAGCAGCCGATGGCCACGCGTACCAGCATCGCCGCCAGCCTCGACGCCCTGGGCGCGAAGATGGACAAGGCCAACGACATCCTGTTTTTATTTCTCACCAGCCACGGTTCGCCCGAGCACGAACTGGCGCTGGCGCAAAACGGCATGGACTTGCACAGCCTGCCCGCGCAAGAGCTGGCGGGCATGCTCAAGCACAGCGGCATCCGCTGGAAAGTCATCGTGATCTCGGCCTGCTATGCGGGCGGCTTCATCGCGCCTTTGAGAGATGACAACACCCTCATCATCGCGGCCGCGCGCAGCGACCGCACCTCGTTCGGCTGCGACGACCAGAACGATTTTACCTACTTCAGCGAAGCGTATTTCAAGGAAGCGCTGCCCAAGAGCGCCGGCTTTGCCGAAGCGTTCGACAAGGCCAAGGTGCTGGTGCAGGCGCGCGAGGCGGCCGATTTCCTCGAAGGCGGCATGGAGGCGGAAGAGCATTCCGAGCCGCAGCTATTCCAGGGCAAGGCCATCGCCGCGCAACTGAAGGCGTGGCGCGCCCAGCCACGCTAAGCACGGCACGGCCGCCCGCCTTTCTGTACAATAGCCGTCACCATGCGACGATTCTTCCTCATTTTGCTGCTGTTCGTGCTTCCGCTCCAGATGTCCTGGGCCGCGGCGAGCGCGTATTGCCTGCACGAGGAAGGCAAGGCGGCGCAGCACCTGGGCCACCACAGTCACCAGCACAAGGCCGATGCGGACAAAAAACCCGTGGCCGACAAGGCTGACAAGCAATCCAAGGGCCAGCCGCACAGCGATTGCAACGTCTGCCATGGCATCGGCCATGCATGGCTGCCGGCCGGTTCCAGCCTGCCCATCGGCGACATGGCGTCCGTCAACGCGGACACGTCCCCCTTCTTTTACGCTTCCCACATCCCGGACGCTCCCAAGCGCCCTGACTGGTCGTCGGCCATCTAGGCCGACGGGACGTTTCTTTCACTGATCGCAATGAGCCAGGCGCCAGCCTGCGCGTCCCGTCGAATTCTTTTTCCATCCCTTGGAGAATTCGATGTACCGAATCATCTTGTTACTTTCCGCTGGCCTGCTGGCCGGCAACTTTGCGCACGCGCAAACACCTGAAGAAGCCGCGGCTCCCCTGACCCTGCCCGCCGCGCTGGCCCTGGCCGAAGGCGGCAACGCCACCCTGTCGGCCGCCCGCCATGAACTGGCGGCGCAGGGCGGCGCCCTGCAACAGGCGCGCGCCCTGCCCAACCCGGAATTGCAAACCGTGCTGGAAGACACGCGGCGCGCCACGCGCAGCACCACCGTGCAACTCAACCAGCTCATAGAACTGGGCGGCAAACGCGGTGCCCGCGCCGCCGTCGCGCAGCAGGGCCAGGAACTGGCGCAGGCCGGCCTGTCACTGCAGCAAGCCGACACGCGCGCCGCCGTCACGTCCGCCTTTGTCGACGTGCTGGCGGCGCAGGAAGGCTTGCGCCTGGCCGACAGCGCGCAGGCGCTGGCCGCGCGCGCCAGCGACATCACGGCACGCCGGGTGACGGCCGGCAAGGCCTCCCCTGTCGAGGAAACCCGCGCCAGGGTCGCCGAAGCGAGCGTGCGGCTGGAACTGAACCTGGCCCGCAGCACGCTGGCCAGCGCCCGCAAGCGCCTGGCCGCCCTGTGGGGCAATGCCGCGCCCCGCTTTACCGTGGCCGAGGGCCGGCTGGAAACCTTGCCGCAGCTGCCGCCAGGCAGCGAACTGGCATCGCGCCTGGAGCAGGCGCCGGCCGTGCGCCAGGCCCGCAGCGCGCTGGCGCAGCGGCAAGCCATGCTGGACGTGGAACAGCGGCGCGCCACGCCCGACGTCACGGTGAGCATCGGCATGAAGCGCTCGGAAGAACTGGGCCGCAACCAGGCCATCATCGGCCTGGCCCTGCCGCTGCCTTTGTTCGACCGCAATGAGGGCAACAAATTGGATGCCCTGCGCCGCAGCGACAAGGCCAGCGACGAGCTGGCCGCCGCCCGCATCGCCGTGCAGACGGACGTGGCCGCCGCCAGCGAGCGGCTGGCCACGGCCCGGCTCGACGTGGAAAGCTTGCGCCAGGACATCTTGCCCGGCGCCCAGAGCGCCTACGACGCGGCCAGCAAGGGCTTTGAGTTCGGCAAGTTCGCCTTCCTCGACGTGCTCGATGCCCAGCGCACCTTGCTGCAAGCCAAAAACCAATACCTGCGCGCGCTGACGGAAGCGCAGCACGCCGCCGCCGAGATCGAGCGCCTGCTGGGCACACCAGCTCCCCTGTAAGGAATACCCTCCATGAACATCACACTCAACAAAAAGCAGGCGATCGCCATCGCCACCATCGCGGCCGCCGGCATCGTGCTGGCCATCCTTATCCTGGGCACGGGCAATTCCAAGACCGCGCCGCCCACCGCCGTCAAGGTGGAAGCACATGCTGAAAAGAAAGACGAACACGGCCACGAGGAGGTGGAAGGCAGGCTGGAATTGACGGCTGCGCAAGGCAAGGCAGCCGGCGTCGTCATCGCCACGGCCGCGCCCGGCCGCATCAAGACGACGGTCGCCCTGCCCGGCGAAATCCGTTTCAATGAAGACCGCACGGCCCACGTCGTGCCCCGCCTGGCCGGCGTGGTGGAAGCCGTGCAGGCGGACCTGGGCCAGCTGGTGAAAAAGGGGCAGGTACTGGCCGTCATCGCCAGCACGGAACTGTCGGAACAGCGCAGCGCACTGCTGTCGGCGCAGCGGCGGCTCTCCCTGGCCCGCTCTACATATGAGCGCGAAGAAAAACTGTGGCGCGAGAAAATCTCGGCCGAACAGGATTACCTGCAGGCGCAGCAGACGTGGCGCGAGGCGGAAATCGCCGTGCAGAACGCGCAGCAAAAACTCAGCGCGCTGGGCGCCAGCGGCGCTGCCAAGGGGCCGCTGAACCGCTACGAGATCCGCGCGCCGTTCGACGGCATGGTGCTCGAAAAACACATTACCCTGGGCGAAGCCGTCAAGGAAGACGCGAACATCTTCGTCATTTCCGACCTGTCGACCGTGTGGGCGGAAATCGCCGTGCCGGCGAAAGACCTGGCCACCGTGCGCATGGGAGGCAAAGCGGAAGTGAAAGCCAGCGCTTTTGATGCCAGCGCGCAAGGCACGATCACCTACGTGGGCGCGCTGCTGGGCGAACAGACACGCACGGCCAAGGCACGCATCAGCTTGCAAAATCCCGACATGGCCTGGCGCCCGGGGCTGTTCGTCAGCGTGGAAGTGGTGTCCGGCGAAGCGGACGCACCCGTCACCGTGCAGAGCACTGCCATCCAGACGGTGGAAGACAAGCCCGTCGTCTTCATGCAGATCAAGGAGGGCTACCAGGCCACGCCCGTGGTGCTGGGGCGCAGCGATGGCACATTGACGCACATCAAGCAGGGCCTGGCCGCCGGCACGCCGTACGCGGCGCAAGGCAGTTTTGTCCTGAAGTCCGAGCTGGGCAAGGACTCCGCCGGCCACGAACATTGATCACGTCAAAGCTAAGGAAACCATCATGTTTGAACGCTTGATCCGCTTCGCCATCGACCAGCGCTGGCTGGTGATGCTGGCCGTGGCCGCCATGGCCGGCCTGGGCATCTACAGCTATCAAAAGCTGCCCATCGACGCCGTGCCCGACATCACCAATGTGCAGGTGCAAATCAATACCCAGTCCGCCGGCTATTCGCCGCTGGAAACGGAACAGCGAGTCACCTTCCCCATCGAGACGGCCATGGCCGGCTTGCCGAATCTGGAGCAGACGCGCTCGCTGTCGCGCTATGGTTTGTCGCAAGTGACCGTGATCTTCAAGGATGGCACGGACATCTATTTTGCCCGCCAGATGATCAACGAGCGCTTGCAGGAAGCGAAGGAAAGCTTGCCGGCTGGCATCACGCCGAAGATGGGGCCCGTGTCCACGGGCCTCGGTGAAATCTATCTGTGGACGGTGGAAACACAGGAAGGCGCGAAAAAGCCGGACGGCACGCCCTACACGCCGACGGACTTGCGCGAAATCCAGGACTGGATCATCAAGCCGCAGTTGCGCAATGTCACGGGCGTCACGGAAATCAACGCCATCGGCGGCTACGCCAAGCAATACCAGGTGGCGCCGTACCCGGAAAAACTGGCCGCCTACGGCATCAGCCTGCAGGACGTGGTGACGGCGCTCGAGCGCAACAACAGCAACGTGGGCGCCGGCTACATCGAAAAGCAGGGCGAGCAGTTGCTGATCCGCGCGCCGGGCCAGGTGGCGTCCAAGGACGACATCGGCAACATCGTCGTCGCCAATGTGCAGGGCGTGGCGATCCGCATCCGCGACGTGGCCGACGTGGTGCTGGGGCGCGAGCTGCGCACGGGCGCGGCCACGGAAAACGGCCGCGAAGTGGTGCTCGGTACCGTCTTCATGCTGATCGGACAGAACAGCCGCGCCGTCTCGCAAGCCGTCGACAAGAAGATGATCGAAATCAACCGCAGCCTGCCGAAAGGCGTGCACGCCGTCACCGTGTATGACCGCACGGTGCTCGTCGACAAGGCCATCAATACGGTGAAGAAAAACCTGCTCGAAGGCGCCGTGCTGGTGATCGCCATCCTGTTCCTGTTCCTCGGCAATATCCGCGCGGCCGTCATCACGGCCATGGTGATACCGCTGGCCATGCTGTTCACGTTTACGGGCATGGTGCAATACCATGTGAGCGCCAACCTGATGAGTCTGGGGGCACTCGATTTCGGCATCATCATCGATGGCGCCGTGGTGATCGTGGAAAACTGCGTGCGCCGCCTGGCCCATGCGCAGCAAAAACTGGGACGGCCGCTGACCTTGCAGGAGCGTTTTCAGGAAGTGTTTGCGGCATCGCAAGAAGCGCGCCGACCCTTGCTGTACGGGCAGCTGATCATCATGGTCGTGTACCTGCCCATCTTCGCGCTGACGGGCGTGGAGGGCCGCATGTTTACGCCGATGGCCCTGACCGTCGTCATCGCCTTGCTCGGCGCCATGCTGCTGTCGATCACCTTCATTCCCGCCGCCGTGGCGCTGTTTATAGGCGACAAGGTGGCGGAGAAGGAAAACGCCATCATGCGCGCCGCCAAGCGCTGGTATGCGCCGCTGCTGGACCAGGTGATGCGCAACACGCCCGTCGTGTTGACGGGCGCGGCGGTAGCCGTCGTGCTGTCGGGCTTGCTGGCCACGCGCATGGGCAGCGAATTCGTGCCCAGCCTGAACGAGGGCGACATCGCCATCCAGGCCTTGCGCATCCCCGGCACCAGCTTGACGCAATCGCTGGCCATGCAGCAGCAGCTGGAAAGCAAGCTGATGGCAAACCACAAGGAAATCGCGCGCGTGTTCGCCCGCACGGGAACGGCCGAGATCGCCTCCGACCCCATGCCGCCGAATATTTCCGACGGCTACATCATGCTCAAGCCGCGCGACGCATGGCCGGAACCGAAGAAGTCACGCGAGCAATTGCTGGCGGAAATCGAAGCGACGGCCACCAGCTTGCCGGGCAATAACTATGAGTTTTCACAGCCGATCCAGCTGCGCTTCAATGAACTGATTTCCGGCGTGCGCAGCGACGTGGCCGTGAAACTGTTCGGCGACGATATGAGCGTGCTCGACAGCACGGCCGCGAAGATCGCGGGCGTGCTGGGCAAGATACCGGGCGCAACGGAGGTAAAAGTCGAGCAGACCACGGGGCTGCCCATGCTGACGGTGCAGATCGACCGCGAGCAGACGGCCCGCTATGGCCTCAATATTGCCGACGTGCAGTCGGCGATCGCCACGGCCATCGGCGGGCAAGAGGCAGGCACGCTGTTCCAGGGCGACCGCCGCTTCGACATCGTCGTGCGCCTGCCCGACAGCCTGCGCAGCGACCTGGAGCAGTTGAAACGCCTGCCGATCGCCCTGCCCCTGGGCGCGGCGGCGGAAGGCCGCGCCCGCTTCATCCCGCTCGGCGAAGTGGCCAGCCTGCAAGTGGCGCCGGGGCCGAACCAGATCAGCCGCGAAGACGGCAAGCGCCGCATCGTCATCAGCGCCAACGTGCGCGGGCGCGATATCGGCTCCTTCGTGGCCGATGCCACCCAGCAGTTGCAGGCGCAGGTGGCCATTCCCGCCGGCTACTGGACCAGCTGGGGCGGCCAGTTCGAGCAATTGCAGTCGGCCACGAAACGCCTGGAACTGGTGGTGCCCGTGGCGCTGGCGCTCGTGTTCGTGTTGCTGTTCGCCATGTTCGGCAACGTGAAGGATGGACTATTGGTCTTCAGCGGCATCCCGTTCGCCTTGACGGGCGGCATCGTCGCCCTGTGGCTGCGCGACATTCCCATGTCGATTTCGGCGGCGGTCGGTTTCATCGCCCTGTCCGGCGTCGCCGTGCTGAACGGCCTGGTGATGATCGCCTACATCCGCCAATTGCGCGAACAGGGCATGCCCTTGCAGGACGCGATACGCGAGGGGGCGATCACGCGCCTGCGGCCCGTCTTGATGACTGCGCTGGTGGCGTCGCTGGGTTTCGTGCCGATGGCCATTGCCACGGGCACGGGCGCCGAAGTGCAGCGCCCGCTGGCCACCGTGGTGATCGGCGGCATTTTATCGTCGACGGCCTTGACCCTGCTGGTGCTGCCGCTGCTGTACCGGCTGGCGTATGCCGTCAGAGGCAGGTCGGAGTAGCGGGGGCCGCCGAGGTCGCAAGCGCGTAATCCGACACATTGTTGACGCTGGTGGTGACGTCGGATGACGGCCTTTCAGGCCTGATCCGACCTACCTGTCCATGCGTCGGTTCCACGGACGTAGGTCGGATTAGCTCCGAAGGAGCGTAATCCGACACCAGCATCGGCGCCAACAATATGCAGCTTACGGCCGGCGGTAGCCGCCTTCGATCCAGTTCGCGGCCGACGTGGCATTGAACTTGAACGCGGCCGAGGTGCGCACCTTGGCGATCTGTTCGCCGTCGGCGTCGTAGGCGCTCAGTTCCGCGTACGGGTGGTCTTCGTCGGGCACGATGTCGAACATCACCTTGACTTGCCCCTCGTCGGTGGCGACGAACAGATTCTTGTGCAGTTGCGCATGCAGCTGCTGCTCGTGGCGGCGCAGCACCTCGGACGCCGTCTTCACCAGGGTGTTGAAGGCGTTGACGTCGAGCGGCTTCGGGTTTTTCTTGTCGCGGCCCATGGTCCACGGGCCCACGAGGGCCGGCTCCGGTTCGCCATCCTTGATCATGGCCACGGCCCAGCCTTCATCTTCCTCGTTCTTGATCACGCGCGCCGTCCAGCCATTGCCTACCCACAGGCGCGGCTCCTGGATCGGGGCGTCATTGTCCTGCTCGGCGGATTCGTCGGAAAAATCGGGGAAATCGGTACTCATGGCGGTGCTCGTGATGGAAGGTCGGGGCTAGCATGATAGTCGAAAACGCCCGCCCGTGCCGCCTTGCCGGCGGCACGGGGGAACGTCCAACGCTTCCTTCCTGCACCTTCCCAGGCAACTGTCAGCACATGGACATGGCAGGCCGGTTGGGCCAGGTCAGCGGCGGACCGGGCGGCACCCAGCGCGGGTCGATGGCCGGCAGCGGCGCATGGTAATTGAACGGGGTGATGATGATCGGCGGGATCGCCGATGGCGCGCCGACGGGTTCGGCGCAGGACTGCGTGGCGCTACGCTGGCGCGTGGTTCGATGGTGGAAAAGGGATAGCGATTGATCCCCGGTATCTGCAAACAAAAGCATGTTGCCCTCCTTGCGAGACTGAGGTATTCAGTATAGGACGGCTTGCGCACATTACAAGAAAAGAAATCTTGTTCCAGATCAGCGTTTTCCGGCCTCCAGCGCCTTCCATACCGTGAAAATGACGGCCTGTCGCACGCCGCTGGCGGCAAGCGGGGCGCGCCCCTACAGTGTGACCATGCAACTCCCGATCCCCCACACACTGAGGCTTACCATGAAAAAATTGCTCACCTTCGTCCTCATCGTCATGCTCGCCTGCCTGTTCCTCGACAAGATAGCCGGCAGCGACATGCACATGCAGTTCAATGGCGACGATATCGACGGTCCGCTGGAGTGGCTGTTCGGCCTGGTGTTTGCCGGCGGCGGCTTGCTGATCGCCGCCATTGCGCTGGTGTGCGCCGCCGTCGTCACGGGCGTGGTGCTGGCCGGCGTGGGCGTGGTGCTGATCGCCGTGGTGGCCCTGTGCGTGGCGCTGGCACTGGCGCTGAGCACGCCCGTGCTGCTGCCGCTCTTGATACCCGTCGCCATCGTCTGGCTGATCGTCAGCCGCAACCGCAAGCAGGCGCAGACGCGTCAGCACAGCCTGTAATCACTGCGCCATGAACTTGCTGAGCACGCCGTCGCCGCCGCCGTCATTCTGTTCGATGCGGTTGCGCCCGCCCCGCTTGGCCCGGTACAGCGCTTCGTCGGCGCGCGCCAGCACGGCGTCGCAATCGGCATCGGTGCCGACCATGGCTGCCATGCCGATGCTCACCGTGATGGTGATCACAATGCCGCCATCGGTGGTCAGCGAACTTTCCGCCACGCGCCGGCGCAGCCGTTCGGCAAACACGGCCGCCGCAGGCAGGTCCGTGCCCGGCAGCAAGATGGCGAATTCCTCGCCGCCCACGCGGCCCGGTACGTCGACCTTGCGCAGCGCCTGGCACATCAGCGCGCCCAGGTGGCGCAGCACGGCATCGCCCACGGCGTGGCCATACTCGTCGTTGACACGCTTGAAGTGATCGATGTCGAGCATCAGCACGCTGGCGCAGCTGGCCAGCTCGCGCTGCAAGCGGGCATGCTCGTTTTCCAGCGACGCCATGAAGTGGCGCCGATTCGGCAAGCCGGTCAGGAAATCCGTGGTGGCCAGTTGCAGCAGTTCCGCGTTCATGCGCTTGCGCTCGGTGATATCGAGCGAGGACACCATGACAAAGTCCAGGCTGTCCGCATGGCCGGGCATCACCAGCAGGCTCAATTCATTTTGCCGCGCCGCGCCATCGAGACGCACGAAGCTGCTTTCGCACTCGTACAGGTGGGCGCCGCCAGCCAGCGCCAGCAGCGCATCGCCGAAACGGGACAAGGCGCTGTCATCGAAATTCTGTGCCAGGCTCAGCGCGCCACGACGCTGGTCATCCTCGTTGGCGCGCACCTGCGCCAGCGCCGCGCCGTTCGCATCGATGATGCGCACCATTCCCGCCAGCCGTTGCAGGGCATCCGGATTGGCCTGGAAGTGGGCACCCAGGTCGCGCACGCCCGCTTCCTCGAGAGCATCGAGCGCGGCGCGCACGGCCGACCAGTCCTGTTCCCACAAGGCCACGGGCGCATGGTCGTACAAGCTGCGGAAACGCGCCTCGCCGGCACGCAGGGCCAGCGCCACCTGCGCCTGTTCGATGGCCATGCCGGCCAGGTGCGCCGCCTCGCTCAGCCGCGCCAGATGCGCGGCGCCCGGCAAGGTCGGCTGGCGGTGATACGCCATCAGCACGCCCAGCAGCTTGCCCGAGCCGCCACGCACGGGCTCGGCCCAGCATGATTGCAGCTGGGCCCGGCACGCCAGTTCCATCGTTTCCTGGGCCTCGGCATGCAGGTCGCCCACGATCACGCGCTGGCCGTCGCGCACGGCCTGCGCGGCGATGCCATGCACGCCCTGCAGGGTGTCGAGGTCGTGGCCATGGCTGGACAGGTTAAAAAACGCGGGCAAGCTCGGCGCTGCCCCCAGCACCAGGCGGTGGCGGCTTTCATCGAGCAGCAAGATGCTGCACAGCATGGCGGGATGGTCCGCTTGCACGCTGAGCACGACGCTTTCCAGCACCCGCTCCAGCGGCGCGCCCGTGGCCAGCATTTCCAGCACTTGCCGCCGCGTATGCTCGCGCCGTTCCATCTGGCTGCGCTCGCTGATATCGCGGAAGGTCCACAAGCGCGCCTGCTCATTGCCCAGCTGCATGCTGCGCACATATTGCTCGACCACCCGTCCATCGCGCAGGTGCAGCACGTCGCGCCGCTCGCGGTGGCCGTGCGGCGCGTGCACGCGTGCGCCCAGGAAAGGCGCCGCCTGCTCCAGCTGGCTTTCCACATGGCGCACCAGCGCCGCGCCATCGGCTTGCCAGTCGAGTGCGTCGGGCACTTGCCACAGGTCGCGGAAGCGCCGGTTCGAGGTGAAGATGCGGCCGTTGATGTTGTCGACCAGAATGCCGTCGATGGTCGAATCGAGGATGCTGCGCAGCATGGCCTGGCTGCGCTGCGCCGCCTCGGCCATCGCCAGCACGCTCGCCTGCCCCTGCTCCAGCTGGCCGGTCAACTCGCTCGAGCGCGCCAGCGCCGCCTGGGCGCGGGCGCGGCCCGCCGCCAGCAGCCAGGCCGCCAGCGCCAGCACGATACTGGCCAGCAAACCGGTCCAGGCCACCAGGCGGGGCCGCGCCAGCAGCTCGCCATCGAAACCCTGCATGGCGCGCACGCGCAAGGTCCAGGGGCGGCCGGCGATGGCGATCGCCTGCCGCGACACGAGGCTGTCCGAGGCGGCAGACGACAAGGCGCCCGGCAAGCTGTCGTACATCAGGGCCGCCTCGGTCAGTTGCGCGCCGTCATAGATTTCCAGGTCCAGCTGACGCGCCGCCTCGCCGCCCACGCCCGCCATCAGGTCGCCCATGCGGAACGGCGCAAACACCCAGGCGCGCAAGGCGGCGCGCCGCTGCTCCACGCTGGCATGCAGCAAGCCATTGTCATACACGGGCAGCACGATCAGGAAGCCATGCGCCTGGGCGCTGCCGCCATCCTGCACCAGGTGGATCTTGCCCGTCATGGCGGCCTGGCCCGTGTCGCGCGCCTGCTCGAGCGCGGCGCGGCGCACGGGTTCGGACCAAATGTCATAGCCAAAGGCCAGCAGGTTGCTCTCGCTTAAAGGTTCCAGATAAGTGATCGGCGCATGCCAGGCCCGCTGGCCCTGCGGGCGCACGGCATAGCCGGGATAGCCCTCCGCGCGCACGCTGGCCTCGTGCCGCGCCAGGGCGGCGCCGGGCACCAGCGGCAGGTAGCCGATGCCGTGGATGCCGGGAAAATGGCGGTCGACCTGCTGCACCGCCAGATAGGTATGGAATTCGCGGCGCGTGACTTCCTGCGAACTGGCATACAGTCCCTGCACTCCGTGCAACACCTGGATGTAGGTCTGCATGCGGCCGGCGATGTTGTTCACCAGTTCGCGCACGCGGAAATCGAAATCGGCCTGCACCTGCTGTTCGCTGGCGTCGTGGGCATTGCGCCAGGCGCCATACGTCAGTCCCAGGCATAGCGCCAGCACCAGCGCGGCCAAGGCGCGCGGCCCCACCCAGTGCGATACTGGCCGGGCAAACCACGACGAAGACGCGCGTGTAGGCATGGCAGACTGGCAGGCAGGACGACATCAAACCGCGACACGGCCAGCAATAGGGCTGGCAGCGGGCTGCACGATTACCATCGGTAGTCGATGAGAATGATAGTACGTTACAGCGGTCGCCCTTGCAATGCTGAATATTTATTAAAAAGAGCACATATTTCATCGTTGCAATGATATGTACTCCACGAACATTCGATGCCATGAAAACCATCCCCAGCGGCTGCTATGATCGCCCCGTCATCCATCATCAGGGAGCCGCGTTTGCAGCACGATAGCTGGCAGGGAACACTATGGCTGGCGCCGGATTTTGCCATCTTGCATGGCGCAGCGGGCGCCACGGACAGACACGCCCATTATGCGCACCAGCTGATGCTGAGCACGGGCGCGCCTTTCACGGCCGAGCTCGACGGCATCGTCCACACGGCGCGGCACTTGCTGGTCGAGAGCTTGCGCCCGCACGCCATCGTGGCCGCGCCGGAGCCCATGCTGACCATCTATGCGGAGCCGCAGCGCCTGGGCGGTGCGGCCTTGCTGGCCGCCGCTCAGGCTGGCGCGCCCACGCTGGAGCATATCGCCGCCGCATTGCAGGCGCAGCCGCGCGAGCCCTTGCCCGATCCCCGCTTGCGGCGCGCGCTGGACCAGGTCGATGCGCTATTGTCGGGCAAGGTCAGCGCGGCGGCCGTGGCCGGGGCCGCGCATTTGTCGCTGAGCCAGCTGGAACGCCTGTTCAGCGCCCAGCTGGGCTTGCCCGTGCGCCGGCTGGTGCTGTGGCGCCGCTTGCGCCTGGCCATCCGTTTTATCTTGCTCGGCAGCACCTTGACGGACGCGGCCCACGGCGCCGGCTTTGCCGATGCCGCGCATTTTTCGCGCACCATGCGCAGCCTGTTCGGCGTGCGCGCCGACCGCAGCTTGCGCCAGCTCGACGTCAAGCTGCTCGATTGACCTGCCGGCTACGCCCCGTTGCGCAAGCCGGCCGGCAGCTCGGGGGCGCGCACGCCCTCTTCCGCGCGGAACGGTTCGATCAATTGCGCTCCATACGCGAGCGGGTAATCGGGACGGCTGCCGATGCCCAGGTCCTCGCCCCGCATGCGGTAGCCCGGTGCGTCGAAGGCCGTGCCCAGCAGGCGGTCCCAGCAGGTAAAGAACAGGCCGAAATTCACGTCGCCGGCCGTGCCGTACTTCATGTGGTGAAAACGGTGCAGCGGCGCCCAGGCAAATACGTGGCGCAGCGGCCCCATGCGCATGTCGACGTTCGCGTGCTGCAGCAACAGCTGGATCGCCACGGCAAACGCCAGCACGGCCATGACAGGCTCCGGTATGCCCAGCAGCAATAAGGGCAGCATGCCGCCCGCCGCTTCCAGCAGCAGGTGCAAAGGGTGTTTCATCCAGCCATTGAAACCATACAGGCGCTGCACGCTGTGGTGCACGGCATGCAGTTTCCACAGAAAATAAGAACGGTGGCTCAGGTAATGCACGAGCGTGATGCCGCAGTCGGCGATGAGGATGGCCAGCAGCAGCTGCGCCCAGAACGGCAGCTGGCCCGGCCAGAACGCGCCCAGCGCCAGGTGTCCTGCCAGCAGGGGAAAGGCAGCCAGGCCCAGCAGATATAGCGCTTCATTGACGAGCGCGTGCAGCACGTCGCGCCAGCCGTCGCCGTGTGCGTGGTTCCACGCGCCGTCATACGGCAGATAGCGTTCGGCAAGAAGGGACGTGAGCAGTGCCAGCAGCAGCAAGGGCGGCAAGACCCAGAACGAATAGTGGCACACCGCGATCAGGTAACTGGCGGCGCCGATGAAGCCGGCCCAGAAGACGGGGCCGTACAGCGCGGCAAAGAGGGATGTCATGGCAAGGTTCTCCTGTGGCAAAAACCACAGCATGGCCGTCCCCCCTGCCGCGCCGCTTGAAGAAACGGCGCAAAATTACTTACTTGGCAGCCTTCCTCGCCGCGTATTGCTGGTAGCCGTTCGCGCGCAGGGCGCAGGCGGGGCAAGTGCCGCAGCCATAGCCCCAGTCGTGCAATTGCCCCCGTTCGCCCAGGTAGCAGGTGTGCGTGCCGCTGCGGATCAGGTCGACCAGCGGCTGGCCGCCCAGGTCTTCTGCCAGGTCCCAGCTTTGCGCCTTGTCCAGCCACATCAGCGGCGTTTCCAGCTTCAGGCGCGTATTCATGCCCAGGTTCAGGGCCACTTGCAGCGCTTTCATCGTGTCGTCGCGGCAATCCGGGTAGCCGGAAAAATCCGTCTCGCACATGCCGCCCACCAGCACCGTCAAGCCGCGGCGGTAGGCCACGGTGGCGGCCACCGTCATGAACAGCAAGTTACGGCCGGGCACGAAGGTATTCGGCAAGCCGTTTTCCTGCATGACGATCTCGACGTTCTGCGTCATGGCCGTATCGGAAATGGCGGAAATCAACGACAGGTCGATCATGTGGTCCTGGCCCAGGCGGCTGTCCCACTCGGGCGACTGCCGGCGCATCTGTTCCAGTACGCCAGGACGCACGGTCAGCTCGATCGCATGGCGCTGTCCATAGTCAAAGCCGATGGTTTCCACGCGGCTATAGTGCTTGAGAGCCCAGGCCAGGCAGGTGGTGGAATCTTGTCCACCGCTAAAGAGCACCAGTGCGGAGTCCGTTGCTAGCATAATTTCTTTCTTTTCAGTTTGATTCTGTTCCAATTGTGCGCGGGGAAACAGGATTCCCAGTGCAAAAAATACTTATTCGTCCGCCATCAGTTTACCTATTCCGGTAACATGCAGTCAGCATTTACTCATCTGGAGCACCATGTTTTCTGCACGACCCATACGGCATACGGCTGCCGGCAAGGCGATACGACCACGAATTTTGGCACAAGTAGTGACAAAAGCAATGGGTCAACTGACACTGGCGGCCGCCGGCAGTGTCATCTCGCTGTTTCCCATCGCCCATGCCGGCGCCCAGGAGGCCACGCAAGATGCTGCTCCAGAGAGCGCCAGCGCCACGGAAACGGCGCCCGCCCCGCTGCAGTACGAGGTCAAGGTCAACGCGCCCGGCGACCTCGATGAGCTGCTGGAAAAAAACCTGGACCTGGAACGCTTCCGCGGCAACCCGCGCATGGACCGCGAGCAATTGCAGCGCCTCGTGCGCGATACGCCCGAGCAAGCCAAAAACCTCATCGCCACGGCCGGCTACTACACGCCCGTCGTCACGGTGCGCGTCGACACGACGGGCGCCAAACCCCTCGTCATCGTCGACGTCGATCCGGGCCAGCCGGTGACCATCGACAAGGTCGAACTGGAATTGCGCGGCTTCGATCCCACGCCGCCGCTGGCCGCTTCCGAACCCTACGATACGGAAGCCCTGAAACGCAGCTGGGCCCTGAAGACGGGCAGCGTGTTTCGCCAGGCGGAATGGGAGTCCGCCAAGCGCGCCCTGCTGCGCGAAGTGGTGCAGACGCGCTACCCGCGCGCCCAACTGGTCGATACGCAAGCCGTGGTCGATCCGGAAACGCACAAGGTCTCCTTGCTGGTGGTACTCGACAGCGGCCCCGAGCTGCGCTTCGGCGAGCTGCGCATCGAAGGCTTGAAACGCTACGATGCCAGCATCATCCGCAACCTCGACAAGATACGCCCGGGCGACTATTACAGCGAATCGGCGCTGCAATCGTTCCAGGCGCGCCTGCAGGACACGGGCTACTTTGCCAGCGTGGAAGTCAGTGCCGACATGAGCAGCATCCTCAACGAGCAGATCGAGGCGGGCCAGGAAAGCCAGCAAGCCGATGCCGCCGGCGCCGCGCCAGAAGCCAAGCCCGCCAACCGCGGCCCCGCGCCGCTGCTGCCGCTGGTCGTGCGCGTGACGGAAAACAAGCAGCAGAACGTCAGCGCCGGTCTCGGTTTCAGTACGAATACGGGGAATCGCGCCCAGCTCAACTATGACAACCTGAACGTATGGGGTACGCGCTTCAAGAGCGCGATCACCATGGAAACGAAGAAACAGGCGGCGCACGCCAATTTTTACTTTCCGACGACCGAGCGCGGCTACAACGACAGCGCGGGCGCCTCGTTCGAGCGCAGCGACATTTCCAATGAAATCACGGCCGTCACCACCATCTCGGCCAAGCGCAACTGGGGCGGCACCAACCTCGAGCGCAGCCTGACGTTCGAGTTCCTCAGCGAAGACAAGACCGTCGTGGGCCTGGAACAGACACGCAGCAAGAGCTTGCCGCTGACCTATGCCATCACCAAGCGCAGCCTCGACAGCCTGCTGTTTCCCACCAAGGGCTACGTGATCAACGCCCAGGTGGGCGGCGCCCTGCTGCCCCTGCTGACGGACGAGCGCTTCGTGCGCGTGGCCGGCAAGGCCGTGTATTACCGGCCGCTCGGCGAAAAGGGCGAGCTGATCGTGCGCGGCGAAATGGGCGCGCTGGGTTCGAAGGAAAAACGCGGCGTGCCGGCCGTCTACCTGTTCCGCGCGGGCGGCGACCAGTCGGTGCGCGGCTATGGCTACCAGGAACTGGGCGTGAAGGAAGGCGACGCCACCATCGGCGGGCGCTACATGCTCACCGGCAGTGCCGAATACCAGTACTGGTTCAAGCCGAAGTGGGCGATTGCCGCCTTCTATGACGCCGGCAACGCGGCCGACACGGTCAAAGCGGCCATGACGCCGAAATCGGGCTATGGCCTGGGCGGGCGCTACAAGAGTCCCGTCGGCCCCATCAATGTCGACGTGGCGTATGGCCACGCCGTCCACAAATACCGTTTGCACTTTTCTCTGGGATTCACTTTCTGATGTCCGATATTTCTACCGAGTCCCACGACGCCGCGCCGCCACCGCCGGCGAAAAAACCGCGCCGCTGGGTGCGCTATGTGCTGATCGCCGTCGCCAGCCTGGCCGTGCTGCTGGGCGCCGGCTTCTGGTTCCTGGGCCGCGAATCGACCTTGCAGATGCTGGTGCAAAAAGTGGCCAGCGCCAGCGGCGGCGAGATCGCAGTGTCGGGCGTGTCCGGCTCGCTGTACAACCGCATGCACCTGGGCCACGTCAGCTACCGCAGCAAGACGCAGCACATCATGGCCGACAACATCGACATCAACTGGTCGCCGTTCCAGTTCTTCTCGGAAGGCATCGCCATCAGCGAACTGCACGTGGCCAGCCTGTCCGTGGAAAGCACGGCGCCATCCGACGAACCGTCGACCATGCCCGCCAGCCTGGCCTCGCCATTTAAAATCGGCATTGCCGACGCGCGCCTGGACAAGGTGACCCTCATCAGCGCGGGCGGCAACACGGTATTTGAAAAAATCCATTTCACCTTGTCGGGCGACAAGTCGCAATGGCAGCTGGAAGACGCCTCGGCCCTGACGCCGTTCGGCCAGGCCACGGCCAGCGCGACGATCGCCGCCACGCAGCCGTTCAAATTGTCAGGCAAGGCGGGCCTGACGCAGCTCAACCCCGCCGCCGGCGAAAAGCCAGCCGCCCTGGCGCTGCAGCTGGGCGGCGACCTGAATGTGCTGAACGTCACGGCCAAGGGCAGCGCGGGCGCGGCCACGGCCGACGCCCAGCTGGCGCTGGCACCGTTCGACCCCGTCATCATCCTGCGCTCGGCCAGCATCAAAGGCCGCAACATCAATCCGGGCAAGTTCGACGCCACCTTGCCGCAGGCGGACCTGAGCCTGGAACTCGATGCCGCCATCGACACCCGGCCGGCCAAGCAAACGGTGTCGGGCAAGCTGGCCATCCTCAACCACGCCACGCCGGGCCCCATCGACCAGCAAAAGCTGCCGCTGCGCCAGTTCGAAGCGCGCCTGGGCGGTACCCTGACGGCCACGACGCTGGAATCGGCCATCATCGATTTCGGCAACGCGGGCAAATTCACGGGCGGCGGCAAGCTCAACCGCGACGCCGTCGATGGCCCCATCGGCAATGCGCAACTGACCTTGCACACGGACAAGATCGACTTGCAACACATTTACAGCAGCATCAACAGCACGAAGATCGTCGGCGACATCGTGCTCGACAGCGACGGCAAGACGCAAACCCTGCGCGCCAAGCTCGGCGAAGCCAAGCTGCGCCTGGACATGGAAGTCACCCTGGCCGATTCGCTCGTGCAACTGCGCAAGGCCACCTTGCAGGCAGGCAAAAGCAGCGTCAACGCGACGGGCCAGATCAGCCTCAAGGACGAGCAGCCCTTCAAGGCCGTGGCCAGCACCAGCCGCCTCAATCCCGCCGACTTCGGCGCCTTCCCCGTGGCCGACCTGAACCTCGACGTGCGCGCCCATGGCCACGTGGCCCCCAAGTGGCTGGCGAATGCGGACTTCACCGTGCGCCCCAGCAAGCTGCTCGACCAGCCTTTGTCCGGCAAGGGCAAGCTGACGGCCGATGCGGCCCATTTCAGCGGCATCGACGTGCAATTGGCGCTCGGCAAGAACAATGTGACGGCCAAGGGCAACTTTGGCGGCGCCGGCGAAAAACTCAACTGGAACGTCGATGCACGCCAGCTTTCCGCCCTGCAGGGCGACTTGCTGGGCACGGTGCTGGCCAGCGGCGTGGTGCAGGGCACGCTGCAGCAGCCGCGCACGAGCTTTGTGGCGGACGCGAAAGGACTGGGCCTCACCAGCGGCAAGCGCCCCGCGCCCGACAGCACCATCCACGCCAGCGGCGAAGTGGGCTTGACGGGAGCGAAGCAGCAGGCGGAATTGAAAATGACGGGTTCCTTGCAAAAGATCAACCCGGCCGCGTTTGGCGCATCGCTGCCCAACGGCAACGTCAATGCGGATTTCAACGGCAGCGGCCGCTTGACGAGCGACTGGCAAGTGGCCCTCAACCTGGCCCTGCGCGAATCGACCCTGCAAAACGCCCCGCTGGCCGGCTACGCCAAGCTGTCGGCCAATGCGAGACGCATCGACAGCGTGGATACGGAATTGCGCCTGGGGCCGAACAGCCTGCTGGCTAAGGGCGCGCTGGGCGGCGCCACGGACCAGCTGACGTGGAAGCTCGATGCGCCGCAACTGTCGACCCTGGGTCCCAAGTTTGCCGGCGTGCTGCATGCGGCCGGTTCCGTCTCGGGCAAGATGGACGCGCCCGCCGCGCAATTGACGCTCGATGGCAAGGACCTGACCTTCTTTGGCGACCAGCAATTGAAAGCCGTGAAAGGCAGCGCCAGCGTGGGTGCCGGCCAGGGCGCGCTCGACCCCATGGTCAGCAGCCTGGAGATCACGGGCTACAGCACGCCCACCTTCAAGCTGGCCAGCGCCCGCCTGGGCACGACGGGCACGCGCGGCAGCCATACGGTCAGTTTGACGGCGCGCAATGACGATTTCGATGCTACCGTGCAAATCCGCGGCAGCCAGAGCGGCGCTGCCTGGACGGGTACCATCGACAGCCTGCAAAACAAGGGCCGCTATGCGCTCGTGCTGCAAGCACCCGTGCCCGTGAAAGTGGCGGGACCGGCCGGCAGCGGCGTGGCGGGCCTGGGCCAGCCGGAACAGATCAGCGTGGGCAACACCGTCATCAAATTGCCGGCAGGCAGCATCACCATGCAAAACCTCGTCAAGAACGGCCCCCGCTGGACCAGTTCCGGCCAGGCGGCTGGCGTGGCCCTGACCTATCTGGCGCAAGTCATTCCTTCGCTGCAAGCCAATGCGCGCAGCGACCTGACCCTGGGCGCGCAATGGTCGCTCGACATGCAGGTGCCGACGGCGAAACAGAAAGATCCCTCGCTGGCCGGCATGCTGCACATCTACCGCGAAAAAGGCGACGTGACGGTGGGCGTGGAACAGCCTCTGGCGCTGGGCTTGCGCACCTTCGATGCCCGTGTGGATGTCGCCAACCAGCAGCTGCGCCTGGCCGTGAAACTCGATGGCGCACGCGCGGGCCAGAGCGATATCAATGCCACCGTGCAAATGCTGAGCGGGCGCATCAGCAACGACAGCGCCCTCTCCCTGACGGGTACCACCAGCATCGATTCGCTGGCGTGGCTGGCGCCGCTGACGGGCCAGCCGGGCCTGGAACTGGGCGGCGCCTTGAAGGTGGCCCTGTCCGGCAGCGGCACTATCGGCGCGCCCCAATTGAATGGCGACATCAACGGCAGCAAGCTGCTGGTGAATTGGGCCGACCAGGGCTTGAAATTGCGCAATGGCGTGCTGCAAGCGAAACTGGCCGGCGATCAGCTGCAATTGCAGCGTTTGAGCTTTGACGGCGGCGACGGCAAGGTGCAGGCCGATGGTTGGGTGCGCTTTGCGAATGGCGAAGCGAGCCTGGAACTGAAGCTGATGGCCGACCGCCTGCAGGCGCTGTCGCGTCCCGACCGGACCCTGGTCCTGTCGGGCAACAGCACCCTGGTGCGCAACGACAAGCGCTTCAGCTTCGAGGGCAAGTTCAAGGCCAACCGCGCGCTGATCGAGCTGGCGCCGCAGGATACGCCCACGCAAAGCAGCGACGTGGTGGTACTGGGCAAGGAAGTCAAGGGCAGCAAGGAAGCGCCTTCGCTACCCCTGAATATCGACCTGGAGTTTGACCTCGGTAACGCTTTCCACCTGCGCGGCATGGGGCTCGACGCGGATTTGGCGGGCAATGTGCGCGCCCGCGTCATCAACCGCGCCGCGCCGCGCGTGACGGGCAGCATCAAGGTCACGAACGGCCAGTACGCCGCGTATGGACAGAAGCTGTCGATCGAACGGGGCCTGATCGCCTTCACGGGCGCCTACGACAATCCGTCGCTAAATATCCTGGCCGTGCGCAAGCGGCCCGAAGGCGAAGCGCTGTCGGAAACGAACGTGGAAGCGGGCGTGGAAGTGCGCGGCACGGCGCAGGCGCCGACGGCCAAGCTGGTGTCCACGCCGAGCGTGTCGGACAGCGACAAGCTGGCCTGGCTGATCCTCGGCCACGGCGCGGAAACGGCGGCCGGCGATGAAATGGCGCTCTTGACGACGGCCGCAGGCGCCCTCTTCGGCGGCTCCGGCGGCGGCTTGCAGGGCAAGCTGGCCAACTCGCTGGGACTCGATGAAGTGGGCCTGTCGCAGGCGCAAGGGCTGGAAAGCACAGTCGTCACCGTCGGCAAGCGGCTGTCGTCGCGCGCCTACCTGACGTTCGAGCAAGGCACGAGCACGGCGACGAGCCTGGTGAAGCTGCGTTATAAACTGAACCGCCGCATCACTTTGCAGTTCCAGACCGGCACGAACAATGCACTGGACGTGTTGTACACGTGGGCATTCGATTAGATTAGCGGCCAACAATGTTGTCGGATTACGCGGGGCGTGGCCCCGCTAATCCGAAACCACCGAAACAACAAAGGGCGCCTCGGCGCCCTTTTTCTTGATCTGCCGCAAAGGCAATCTTACTCGGCCACGTCGAGCCCCCGCTCGATCATGCCTTCGACATACGCGCGCAGATATTGTTCCAGCGCGGGGCCGGACAGCACGTTGGCCGTCAGCGCGCCGTGGGGCGAGCCTTTCAGCACGCCGTCGTGGTACACGCGCGCAATCCAGGCCACGTCCGCGCCCTGGGTGTAATCGAGTTCATAGTCGAACGATTCGCTGACTTTGCGTGTGTAGACTTCCTTGACAATTGCCATCTAAAACAGCCTTTCTTGACGAGATTAACTGGGATGCGGGTGCGGCACGGGATCGTCCTGCGGCACCGGGTGCACGGGCCCCGGGTGGCGCCCGGGCGCTTCTTGCGGCTCCGGCGCCGGCATGGGTTCATCGACGGGCGCCGGGTCGGGCGCGCGGTGGGCATGGATGACGGTCATGGCTGGCCTCCCTGCAGACAAAAGAAGACCATACCACGAGATGCGCGCCGCTGCCCTTATTTGCCTGCAGGCTTGACGTCGGCGGCTGGCGGCGCCGCGTTCTTCACATATTTCTCCAGCCAGTTGTTGCTTTCATACAGCATCTGCATGATCGATTCGCGCGCGCGGTAGCCGTGGCTCTCGTTCGGCAGCATCACCAGGCGCGCCGTGCCGCCCAGTCCCTTGACGGCCTGGAACATGCGCTCGCTCTGGATGGGGAAGGTGCCCGAGTTGTTGTCCTGCTCGCCATGGATCATCAGCAGCGCATCCTTGATCTTGTCCGCATAATTGAACGGCGACATGGCCTGGTAGACGGCCGGCGCCTGCCAGAACGCGCGCTCTTCCGCCTGGAAGCCGAACGGTGTCAGGGTGCGGTTGTAGGCGCCGCTGCGGGCGATGCCGGCGCGGAACAGCCGCGTGTGCGCCAGCAGGTTGGCCGTCATGAAAGCGCCATACGAGTGGCCGCCGATGGCGATGCGGTTGCGGTCGGACACGCCACGGCGCACCACCTCGTCGACGGCCGCCTCGGCATCGGCCACCAGCTGCGGCAGATAGGTGTCGTTCGGCTCCTGCTCGCCGTTGCCGACGATGGGGAACGATGGATTGTCGAGCACGGCGTAGCCCATGGACAGGAAGGCGGCCGGGCCCCAGTAGCTGACGGCATTGAATTTGTAGGGCGAGCCCTTGGTCTGGCTGGCGGCGCTGGCCGTCTTGAATTCCTGCGGATACGCCCACATCAGGGTCGGCAGCGGGCCGTCGCGCTTGACGTCATAGTTCGGCGGCAACATCAATGTCGCCGTCAGGTCCACGCCGTCGGCGCGCTTGTAGCGGATCAGTTCTTTCTGCACCTCCTTCAGTTGCGGCAGCGGATGGGGGAAATGCGTGAGGGCCGTCAGCTGCGCCGCGCCCTGCTGTTTCAGGTTGCGCACATAATAATTCGGCTGCTCGGTCGGCGATTCGCGCGTCGACAGCAAACGGCTGCCATCCTCGTCCAGCACGGCCACCACGTTTTCATAGTAGGGCGCGGCGCTCTGGAACAGACGCTCCTTCTGCTTCGTCGCCAGGTTCAGGCGGTCGATGAACGGCCGGTCGCCATCCTTCGATGCGCCCTGGCCATCGAGCAGGATGGAGCCGTCAGCAGCGATGAGCAAACGCGGCAAGCCGGCCGCGTCCGCGCGCATGACGGGCTGACCCGGATCGTTGTAGCGGTCTTCGAAAGAGCCGGCGTACACGAGGTCGCCAGGCGTGCCCGCCACGGCGGACGGCTGGTCCGGCTGGATGCGCCACTGCTTGACGGCGCGCGTCTTGTACCACGCTTCGCTGAGCAGGGCCAGGTCGCCGCGGCCCCAGGCCACGCCCGCGTAGCGCGAACCGAGCTTGGCCAGCACGGCCGGTTTGCTGGTAAACGGCGCCGCCTGCGTGTAGACGATGTCGCGGATTTCGGCCGCCTTGGCCGGGTCGCCGCCGTCCTGCGCTTCGGCCCACACCAAAGTAGCGGGCGCATCGACGCGCCAGCTGACGGAACGCACGCCGGCGGACACGGCATCATTGCCTGGCGGGAGCCCTTCCTCCAGCGGCAGCGCCGCCACCGCGTGTTCCACCTTGCCATTGAGGTCGCGCACATCGATCTTGTGGCCGAAGTCGTGCGCCGGCACGATGTAGGAATACGGACGCACGATGCTGGTCGTCAGCAGGTGCTTGCCATCGGGCGAAGCCGACACGCGCGAGAACTGGCCCGGCTGGCCAACCAGGCGCTGCTTGCCCGCCACGTCCAGCAAGGCCAGCTGCACGGTGATGTAGTGTTCGAACAACTGCGCATCCTGTTCGTTTTTCAGCAAGTCGGGATAGGTGCGCAATTGCTTGACGCCGCCGCCCGGCACGCTGTCCTGGATGGACGGGCCCGTCGGGATGCCGCTCTGCACGGGCGCCGCGCCCAACTTGGCCGGTTTCAGCTGCACCAGCAAGGTCTTGCTGTCCGGCATCCACGAAAAGCCGCGGCCGTAGACGGTTGACAAGGGTTGATTGCCCAGCTTGCGCGCCGCTTTCGTCTGCACGTCGAGCAGCCACAGTTCCACGCCCGACTCCTTCACGCCCCTGGCGGGATCGGCAAAGGCGATGTGCGTAAACGCCAGGTAGCGCTGGTCGGGCGACCAGGCCAGGTCGGCGATGCGGGGCGCCGCCGGCAAGCCACTGACCTTGATTTCCTTCTGCGTATCGATGTCGAGCAAGCCCAGTCCCGTGTGGAAACTGAAGCGGCTGGCCGAATACGTGCGCGGATTGATGCGCAAGCCCGCCAGCTTCAATTCCGGCTGCGCCACTTCGCTGATGCTGGGCAAGGATGGCGTGGGCAGCACGGCGGCCAGGTTGCGTTTCGGGCTCAGGCTCAGGCTCAGGGTCGGCGCGCGCGGCGCATCGACGATGGCTTGCAGGGGCGCGGGCGGGGCTTGATAAGCGCCATCTTGCGCCATGGCCAGGGAAGACGAGGCCATCAGGCCGACAGTGAGGGGAAGCAAAGGCAGACGAGTAGACATGGAACTCCAGTGTATGAAGGTGATGACAGGCAGCGAGCGCACCGCACCGCTCATGGCGGCGCTTTGTGACAGGGCATAGTGCGTTCATGCCAAGTAAATGTCAACCAGCAACTTTTGCTGTTTGACAAGCATCGCCGCCCGTCCCCATCTGGCTTACAATCGCTGTTTTACCCGCACCCGATTGCCTACATGGAAACCACTACCCTCGCCCTGCTGTTCCTGGTCCCGCTGCTGGTCTGGCGCATTTATTCGCGCCTGAAGAAACTGGTGGCGCGCCAGAAGTCGCAGCTGTGGCGGCACTGGAGCGTGGCGATCGTCTTTCCCGCGCTGCTGCTGTTCCTGGCGACGACGACGAAATTCGAGCTGCTGCCCCTGTCGAGCCTGGGCGCGGCCGCGCTGGCCGGCGGCTGGCTCGGCGTGCTGGGCTTGAAGCTGACGCGCTTCGAGCAGGTCGGCAAGGATTTCTTTTTTACCCAGCACCGCTACCTGGGCCTGGCCATCACGATGCTGTTCATCGCCCGCCTGCTGTACCGCGGCATGGAAATCTACCTGAACACGCGCCTGGACGTACCCGTGCCGCCGCCGCCGTTCGGCCAGAGCCCGCTGACCATGGCCGCCTACGGCCTCGTCATCGGCTACTACACCGTGTATGCGTGGGGCCTCGTGCGCTGGCGCCAGCGCAACAAGCCCTTGCAAGCGTCAGAATAAATCAGTAGTACTGGCACAGGCCAGTACACGTCGTCACGGTCAGTGCCGCGCGTATCGTCGCCAGCGCCGGCGCCAGGGCGGGATCGAGGTCCTTGTCCGCATCGGCCAGGCTGGCCAGCAAACGCTCGCGCAGGGGCGGCGCCATCAGATTGGCATTCTCCGTGGCGTGCTGGGCCGCCGCTTCCAGCATGACCTTCTTTTGTGCCACGCTCCAGAACGGCACCTGCACGAACTGCACCACGCTCGTGAAAACAATGGCCGTGTTCTTGCTGAACGCCCGTGCGCGCAGACGCTCTGGCCCGCTCACCGCATCGGCCGGCTGGGCGCTGAATTCCTGCTCCATCAGTCCGATCAAATGGCCATGGCAATGCATGCTGAAAGTAAACAAGCTGCTCATTTCATCGCCATAATTGGCCAGGTTCTGCGTCACTTGTTCCTTGCGCGCCTGCTGCAACTCGGCGCCGGACAGCGGCAACGGCCATGCGAGGCCAAACGCATAGTATGTTTTGCCCAGCCGCATGGCCTTTTCGCACACGGCCACGCTTTCGTTCACGTCCTGCAGCGCCGCGACGGGCGCCTGGAAAAGGCGAGGACCGTCGGCGATCTGGGCAAACAGTTGCGCCACGCCAGGGTCGCCCAGACGCGGCAAGCCGCTGTGCGGCGTCGCCTTGACCATCAGCGCTTCCAGCTGACCGCTGGCCTGCTGGAAATCGGTGTAGCTGTCGGCCCAGGCGGCGGGCGCCAAGAGGGCGGAGGAAAGACAAAGCAGGCGGCCGATGCGGCGCAGCGGCGGGGAAATCGACAGGGACATGGAATCAGCAGAACACTATTGGATAACTGGCAATTATAGGCAATCTATATCCATGCTGTATCCAATCAGGCGATGATGGTCACGCGCGGCCAGCGCGCCGCATAGTCTTTGCTGGCCAGGCGCCGCGCATAACCGTCTTCGCTGATGCGCGCCGGGTTGCGCCGCACCACCATATTGAACAGGTCATCGAGGCCATGCGGCGCGACGATGCCGATCTCGCCGTCACGCTGCAGATAGATGCCGACAGCCGTGGCGAACTCGGGCCAGGAAGCGATGGCGTCATCGAGCGACAGCAAGGGCGGCACGGCGTAGCCGAACTCGTCTTCAAACCACAGGTGCACCCGGGCCTGGTTGCACACTTCCCACGGCACGCCGGGCAACGCCATTTCCAGGCGCTGGCGCAGCCGCACCTCGCTTTCCGCAAGCACATCGTGCGCATCGAAATACGCCACGTCGACGTCGCTCAATGCCGACGGTTGCGCGTAGCCGTGCAAGGCATCCCACACGAGGTTGCGCACGGCGCCGGCGCCGATGCAGCAATGGGGCAAGCCCAGCTGCGCTACGGCATGCAGCGCCTGCATGCACCACGGCGTGGCGCGGGCGATGGCGCGCAGGCGCGCGGCCAGCGCTTCCTGCGCACTCACGGCCGGATCTGCGGTGCCACGCCGTCGTTGCTCACCGTGCCTTCGACATTGCCGAAGTACACATCCAGGTCCTGCTTCGGATGGAAGTTGCGCAGCTTGACTTGCAAGGTGGTGGGGTTGATCTTGGTGAACGTACCGGGGAAGCACAGGCTGACCAGCTCGTCCGGCTTGCCCTTGATCAGGTTCAAGGTGAAGTCCTCGATGCCATTCTTCCAGGTGTTGCCCGTCGTCAAAATGTACGAGACCCAGACGGCATTGACGAAGCCGCTTTCACCCTGCTGGGCCGCCAGCCGGTTCCACGTCTTGTAGAAGGCCTTGTCGCCGCAGTATTTCTTTTCAAAGGTATTGCCATCGCCCAGGTAGGAAGCGCCGGGGCCGGCCGCGACGAATGGCGCATATTGATGACGCACGCGCACGACTTTGCCGGCCGGGAATTTCTGCTGCCACAGGTAGATGACTTTCACGGTCCAGGCCGGCACCCATTCCTCGTCGTACAGCTGGGCCAGCAGACCCTCCTTGATCATGATCTTGCTTTGCGCGGCCGTCAGCGGCACCACCTTCTTGTCGAACGGCGTGTGCGACGGGAAATACGCGATCTGCGCGTCGGACAAGCCCAGCTGGCGCAGCCGGGCCGTCACGTCGGCGCTACCGAGCTTGGCGACAAAGGTGGTTTTATAGTCCTTGCGCTTGCCATCCACGTCGACGGTAAACTGCTGCGGCTGGCCGTAATACGTGGGCGAGCCATGGTAGCCGGAAGAGTATTCGGGCAGCGGAAAGAATATCGTCTCTTCCACATCCTTGGCCGATTCATTTAGGAATTCGTACTCGACCTTGATCAAGTCCGTACTCACGCTGAGCACTTCCTTTTTCATGGCCACGGCATCCGTCTTGCCGAACAGGATGCCGCCCGCGCTGACGGAACCGATGCCGTCGTTGGCCATCGCCGGCGCCGAACACGCCAGCGCCAGGGCCGCGGCCAGAACGAGCTTGCGCACGGCCATCACGCCACCTTGCCCGGTGCGGGTTCGACCCGGCGCTGCAGCACGAAAATCGGTTGCGCCCATTGGGTATCCTTCTTTTTCTTACTGGTGATCAAGGTCAGCTCCGAGGGATCGTAGACATCCGTGTTGTGCGTCAACGGCGTCGTCATCAGGTATTGCGCTTCCGTGTTTTTCAGGAATTCGCCGACCAGCTGAATATTGCGGATATCCAAATGGGCAAACGGTTCGTCGATGAAGACGAAGCCGCCGGAACCGTCTTCCGATTTCAACAAACCGATCAGAAGCACCAGCGACTTCATGACCTGCTGGCCGCCCGACGCTTCGCCATCGTTCATGCCGATCACGCCCTTGCCGTCGAATTTAAAGCGCACGTGCAAACCCGCCTGCGACAATTGCACATCGTCGTTTTCCAGGCGCACGGGGTCGGCATGGACTTCGATGCCGGCCAGTTCGCCCAGTTCCTTGATGTTCTTGCTGTACGTCTTGATGGTGTAGCGCAAGCGCTCCATGTAGGCGCCGCGGGCATTGCCCGTCGCTTCGATGGCGCGGTTGTTCTGGTAGCGGCGCTCGTCCGTTTCCGACTGGCGGCCGTGCAGCTGCTCCGACAGGCGGTGGTGCTGGTCGATGACGGTGGCGTCGAGCTCCCAGTCGTCGCGCGCCAGGCTGTTTTGCAGGCTGGCCACGCGCAAGTCGACCTGGTGCGCATTCTGGTGCTCGGCCACGAGGGCCGCACGGCGGGCGGGACGGCGCCAGCTTTTCGGCAAATGGCGCCACGCATGGCGCAGGGCCAGCAAGGCACGCGCATGCTCGGCGCGCTGTTCAATCTGTTTCTTGTAACCGAGACGCGCTCCCGCTTCCGCTTCGGACAGGGCCAGGCGCGCGTTTTGCCACACGGTATCGGCGCGCGTGCGCGCCACAGTGGCGTTCTTCGTCAGATTCTGCAGCTCGCCCAGGCGGCCGCCCACTTCCAGGCGCTCTTCCTTCAAGGGCTTCGAATTGCGCAGCGCTTCGGCAAACTCTTCCTGACGCGCACTGAGTTCCTTGGCCGCATCGACGCCAGCGATGCGCGCTTTCAGGGCGCCCACTTCGGCCGCCAGCTTCGAGATCGCCAAGGTGAGCGTGTCTTCCTGCCCTTCCAGGCCAGGCAAGGAGCGCAGCAGCGCTTCCAGGCGGCCACTGCGGCCAGCCTGGCCGAAGCGGTAGCGCGACGCTTCGACGAACAGCGAGCGCCCGCCGCGGCGTTCGCGGTGGTACGCCTCGGGCGTGATCCACTCTTCGTGGTTGCCCAGTTTAAAGCCCGCTTCGACGGAATCGACGCGTGCAATCCGCGACAGCTGCTCGATCAGCCAGCTGGGCACGGGCGCGGAAAATTTCACCACGGCCAGCAAGCTCTCGTCCTTCGCCACCGGCGCCGTGACCAGATCGGGCACGATGAAGTGGCGGTAGCGCTCCTTCTCGGCCAGGCGGTAGGCAGCGGCCGCATCCTTGGCCTTGTCGAGCAGCACCACCGAGGCGTAGCCGCCCAATATACCTTCGACGGCGCCCTGCCAGCGGCTGTCCGTCACTTCGACGATATCGGACAGCATCGCGTGTGCAATGCCCGCGTCGCGCAGTGCGCGGCGCATGCCGCGTACATTGTCCGGCTCCGGCATGGCCGTCTTGCCTTGCAGTGCGGCAATCGTTGCCTGCTCCGCCGCGATGCGCGCCGACAAGGCGTCGCGCTGCTGACGCTGCTGCAGCAATTGCGCTTCCTTCTGCTCCAGCTGGGCCGCCACTTCGGCGATGTCGCTGCCCGAGTCGGCCGCCAGCTTGTGCAGGCGGTCCTTCTGTTCCAGCAGGCTGTCCAGCGGTTTCAGTTTGGCATTGATCAGCGATAGGCGACTCTGCAAGCCGATCGATTCCTGCTCCAGCAGGGTTTCGTTCATCTGCGCGTCGGACAGGGCCTTGGCCTGCGCGGCCAGCGCATTGCGTTTATCGGTCAGCTGCTGGTCCGCCTGCGCCATTGGTTTACGCGCGTCGCGCAATTGCCGGCTGGCGATGGCCGCCTTTTCGCGCGCCTCGTGATATTGCAGGCTGGGCAGCACTTCTTCCAGCAGGTTGCGGCGTTCCTTATGTAAACCTTCCCACTGGTGGTAATTGGCCACGCGCAGGCGCAAGCCTTCCAGGTTGGTCTTCGACGCCTCGAGTTCCGTTTCGAAGCGTTTCAGCTCCACTTCCGTATCGCGCTGGTGGCGCTTGGCTTCGTCGTAGGCGTCCAGCACTTCCTTGTCGCCGAAGACCTGGAACACCAGGTCGAGCAGCTGGCGCGGCGCGTATTCGCACAATTTGTCCGTCTCGCCCTGCTCCAGCGCCAGCACTTTCGACATGGCGGGAGACAGGCCCGCATTGGCCAGGCGCTTGCGGTAGTTTTCCACGCCGAGCCAGTCGTTGGCGTCCGTGATGTCCTCGATCTGCACATTGCCCGGACGCATCAAATACTGGCGCTTCCAGTCGCCGCCGTTCTTCTGGATCTGGCAAAACAGGGTCACTTCATCGTCGCTGAAGAAGCCCGAGCTGCGGAATGGGCGGTTCGACAGTTGCTTGCCCACGTTCTTGTTGTCGACCACGGCGCGCAGCCAGGCCGTCTGCTGGCCCGAATGGCGCGCATAGTGTTTATACGTGCGGCCCATCGAGCAGTCGAGGCCGAACAGGGTGCGCAAGGCGTCGAGCAAGGTCGTCTTGCCCGAGCCGTTCTGCCCCGCGATGGTGATGATCTTGGCGTCGAGCGGAATATTCTTGATGCGCTGCCAGTAATCCCAGTGCACCAGTTCAAGTGATTTGATATGAAACATGGGCGCTTTCAGTGAGGAAGGTCGGACACGGGCTCGTCGCCCGCATCAGGCAGGTCGCCGATGTCGGCGGACAGGTCGTCTGTCAGGTCGGCATCCGGGTCGACGGCCACCAGGCGCGCCGGCGCGCGCTTGAACACGTCGGCAAGGGCGCCGTTGATGATGCGCTCCTTCAAGACGTCCGTGTCCATCATCAGGTCCAGCAGCGGACCTTCCAGGATGAAGTCGCCGCGCCGTTCGATGAAGCCCAGCTTGGCCAGGGTGCCCAGGTTCATGTCCATGCGCGTCTTCTTGCCCAGCTTGTCGCCGAAGTCGGACAGCAGCGCCTTGTAGGAAATGCCGATCGACGCGTCTTCCGCGCGCGGCAGCGGCTTTTCCGTGCCAAACATATCATTTTGATCGTCGTCCGCATGCTGGTGCGTTTCCTGGCGTTCGCGCTTGGGCAGGATGATCTGCGCCCACAGCACCACCAGCAAGGCCACGCCATCGCGCGCCAGACCGAAATTATTGTTTTGCCACACGTCGCGCGCGCCGAAGATCTTCGGCTCGATGGTGCGCGTCAGGGCCAGCGTCACATGGTCGGCATACACGTTGTCGAGCAGCTTCAGGCCGCAGGCCAGCAGGCGCGCATCGATCTCGGCGCGGAACAGCTCGTCCGACAGCACGCGCTTGACGAGCTTGTCGTCGCGGCGCAGGGTTTGATGCGTGAGCAGGCGCGCAATCAGGATTTGGGAATCGTCATTCATCGGCTGTGCCGCTATCTAAATCAAGTGAAACATTCAGTGAAAGCGAGGCGATCGACATGGCCGCCACGTGGGGGTCGGACAGTTGGACCATCTCGTCGGTCGGTGTAAAGGTGATCGGCAAACGGGCCAGTTCGGCCGTCGAGCCTTGCAAGCTCGCTTCGGACACGTCGCCGAGCAGCGGCAGCATCGAGGCGCGGTAGGACGCCACGGCAAAGCTGGCAGGCAGCAGCGAATCCTGCACGGGTACCGATTTCGGTCCTTCTTCGCCGATGCTGGGGAAATTGCCCAGGCTGGCGAAGTTCGACAGGCGTTCGAGCAAATCGTCGAGTTCAAGCTGCATGGCGGGACCGTCGCTGATGGTGGTGGGCGCATCCTCTCCGCTGGGCAGGCCCGTATTGATGACGCCGGCCGCCCGTTCGGACAGCAGTTCCGTTTCCGCCACGTCGATCATCTCGGCCGGCGTGGAGAACAGGGGGACGACGGGCTGGTCGATGGCGCCTTCGGCCAGGCTGGCCAGGTCGTCGTGCAGCAAAAGCCAGCGCTTGATGTCGGTGGTCGACAGGCCCGACTGGCCCAGGTGCACCCGCTGGCGCTCGATCTGGTTCAGGGCGCGCGAAAACATGCCTTGCATGTTCAATAATTTACTTTGCGCGCGGCCGATCGCCTGCGCCGCCTTGTGCGTGGCGCTGTCCGCGTTTTCATCGGAGGTGATGGCCACGAGGATTTCGGAACCCTTTTCCACCCAGTCGCACGCCATGTTCCACTTCGCCTGCGCCGTGCGCAGCCGGAATTCGGAACCGGAAGCGATGGCGTCGGAAAATTCTTCCGTCAAGTCGACCAGCCGGCCCAGCAGATGTTGCAGTTGTTCAACGGACACGCCGCCGACGGCTTGCGCACCCGCCACCTGCGACAGCAAAAAGCCCATTTCCGCTTCGTCTTCCGTCTGGCCCAGGCCCAGCAGGCTGTCGATGGCGGACAGCACATTGCGCGCCATGGGCGTGACGCGGTACACGCCCTGCTGCGCATCCCAGGCCAGCAGCTGGTTCGAGCGCAGGCGCAGCAAGACCGTTTCCAGGCTTTCCGGCAACAGATAGGCAAGCTTGGTGTTGATATCGGCGCGCGTATAGGCGGACGTGGCGGCATCGGACGCCAGCTCGCGCAACACCAGCAGACGCACCAGCACGCCATCGAAACCGCCGTGGAACAGGGCCGTAAACACTTGCAGCAAGGGCTGTGCCCGCTTCAAGTGAAATACTTGCTCGATTTCATCGGCCGAAATATTGGGCTGGAAATGCGCCTGCAAGGAATCGTGATGCTCCTGCTCTGTCTGATTTGCATCCGTAGCCACGGCTGCACTTGCCATTATATCAATCATTCTTTTCCGGATGAGTGTTCAGCGGGCGGCGCAGCGGGCTAACGCAGCGCTGCGGGGCGGGGGCGTCAGTATATCAGTTCTGACATGCAATTCGACTTGTGGAAGAGGGGCGATGGCGCTGTCGACAAGCCGAGTGTTGCATCAGCAAAAAAACCAACAGCGAAAATCCGGGGTCAGACCCGGCGGGTCTGACCCCAGCATTTGCCGTTAGGGGTGAAAAATAGAGAAAATCAATATTTGCTATGATAGCAAGCACTTACTTCTTGACGATCTTCTGCAAGGTTTGCTCGACGTAATCGCCGCCGTCCGCATCGGCGAATGTCACCTTGACGGGATACCATTCCAGCGACGGCGCCAGCCACAGGTCCACTTGCTGCCCCTTCTTGTCCGGCGGCGGCGCCTTGACCAGGTGGATGGCGGCGACCTCGCCCATGCCCGTGGCGACCGTCTCTTCCTTGACCACCTTGAAGGTCCACGGTTCGGCATCGTGCGCGCCGGCCACGAAGAAGGCCCATTCCGAGCCGGGGACGAATTTCTCGGGCGCGGCGCGCGCCACGCTGGCCAGTTGCCAGACGGCGCTGTTGCGGTCCTGTTCGCCGCCTTTCAGCGGATAGGTGTCATCGCCTTCGCCAAAGACGATGGTCTTGCTGTCGCGCTTGAAGGTGGTCGTCACGGCATCCTTGCGGAAGCGCTTTTCCACGAATTGAAAAGGTGCCAGGCCGTAATCGTCGACCGTGCCTTCGCTGCGCTGCTCGAGGATCTTGCCGAACAGGGCAGCCTTGGTTTCGGCCAGCAGCGAATACTTGCCGTCGCCCACGCGCCAGTTGCTGACCGATTCGCCGGACAGCCCGATGCCGCGCTGCCTGGCCTTGATCGAATAGACGAGGTCGGCCGATGGCACCAGCTTGTACGGGCGCTTGATGGCCGGATGCTCGAGGGGAGCGTCGGCCATGGCGGGAGTGAAGGTGGCGGCCAGCAGGCTGGCGAGCAAAAGGCGTTTCAACGTGGTCAAAGTAGTCATTTATTTTCCTGTAGCGTCATTGACGCGGATATTGGTCACGGTTTGCGTAGTCAGCGCCCCGTTCGCTTCGGTATTGCGTATTTGTACCGGATACCATTGCATGGACGGCGCCAGCCAGATATCGAGCTGCGACGAATACGTGCCCGGCTTGGGCGGCCGGCGCAAATGCCAGGTCACCAGGCGGCCCATCTTGGTCTCGAGTTCTTCCTCACCCACCAGCTGGAAGCGGAACACGGTCGCTTCCTTTTCCTCGCCGACGAGGATGTCGATATTGCCGGCCAGCTGGTTGACGTCGGCGCGGCCGATGGCGGCCAGCTGGAACGGCACGGTCGCCTTGTCCTGCGCCCCCTCTTGCCATGGCACCGTCGCCGTCGTGGCCGAAAACGTGATGGCCTTGGCGTCGCGGTTGAAATGCGTGGCCGTTTGCGCACGGCCCTTGCGTTTCTCCGTGGCCGTGACGGGCACGATGCCGCTGCCGTCGATCAGGCCCTCGCTGGTCAGCACCAGCAGGTTGATGCGCGTGATCAGCATGCTCAAGCCCACTTCCAGCTTCAGCTGATACGTATCGCCCCGGTTGTCCCACGCCATGGCGGCCACGCCCTGCCACTTGGTGCCGTCCGCATCGCGCCGGTCCACGTGCAGGTCGAACTGGGCCGAGGCTGGCACATTCGTCTTGTAGCGCCGCGCCTGCTCGACGGCCGGTGGCGGCGGCGCGGGAGCCGGCGCGGGAGCTTCCGCCACGGCCGGGGCCGGCGCCGTGATGGCCGGCGCGCTGGCCGCCGGTGCCGCCGGCGTCACCGGGCCTTCCGGCGCGTCGCTGGCGGGCGCCGTCAACTGGGCCGACTCGCTCGACGGCAGCTCCGTTGGCGGCGGCGGTGGCGGCGGCAAGCGGGGCTCGGGCAAGGGCCGCAGCTTGGGCGGCGGAGGCGGCGTCACCGGCACGGGCCTGGGCGGCTCGGCGATCAATGCCATGCTGACCACCTGCGCATGATCCTGCCCCAGCGGCACCATGCTGGCACGCGAGGTGAGCCACTCCAGCGCCACGTAATGCAGTGCGCCGATGACCGCGACAAAAATGACGGTGCGGCGGCGCGGTGGCGAAAAGAAGGAGTCAGGCATCATAGGCCGTAGTGTACCGCTTTCACGCCGCTTCCCGCTTCTTGCCCGTGCTCAACTCCTGCTGTTTTATGTAAGAAAATGTTGGCAGCTTTGCGTCAGTTGCAAGCTGATATCTGCTACGCTAGGCACATCCACCTACCAGGAGATTTCGCATGGCAAACCCGCAAATGCCCCAAATGCCGGGCGCAGCAGTTGTGACCGACACCCTCGACTTCGTCAAGAACCTGTGGGGCAGCATGAGCGTGCCCGGCATGGGCGTGCCCGGCATCACGGCGCCCACCATGTCGGTGGAAGAGCTGGACAAGAAAATCAACGACTTGAAAGCCGTCGAAGCCTGGCTGAACCTCAACACCAGCATGCTGCGCGGCAGTATCCAGGCACTGGAAGTGCAGCGCGGCACCATCGCCACCCTGAAATCGATGGGCGCTTCCCTGGCGGCGGCCATCACCCAGCCCGGTGCCAGCGAGAAAACCGTGTTTGAATCCGTGCCCTACGCTTCCGCGTTTTTCCAGCAAGCCGCCCCTGCGGCGCCAGCGCCTGAGCCCAAACCGGCGCCCGCACCCGCGCCGGAACCGGCTGCGGCCGCGCCCGGCGATGCCGGCAGCCACGCGGCAGCCCAGCTGGCCAATCCAAGTGCTTGGTGGAATTTGTTACAAGATCAGTTCAAGCAGGCCGTGTCGACAGCCATGTCGCCCGATGCCGCCAGCGCGGCAGCGGCCAGTTTTGGCGGTGGCGCGGCTGGAGCGACGGCCAAGCCAGCGGCCGGCAAATCCGCCAAGCCGGCAGAAGCAGGTACGGCAGCCAAGGCCAAGGCCCCGCTGCGCAAGGCGCCGGCAAAGCGCGCGGCACCCAAATCGAAAGCGCCAGGCAAGGCCTAGCACGTCAAGCTGGCGATATGATCAGGCGATACGATGAATGCGGATCGCCTCGATCTGATTGTCGGCCTGGCGTTTTACGTCACCGATCGTGATCAGGCCTTCGTCGGCCAGCGCCTTGGCGTGCTCGTACGAAGACTGGAATGTTTCCAGCGTGTCTCCCTTGGCGGCGACCGGGCGTACCCAGGCAACGGCGCCAACTTTCATTTTTTTGTATACTTCATTGACCACATCACGCATAGTTTCTTCCTTATTGTTGTAGAGCAACTCAAGCACGGGCGAACCCACGCTGGCCCCTAGTTTATCATCCGGCACGCTCGCGCACGGATTTTCCCCCTTTTTCCGGTACCGGCGGCGTTTTTTCCGGCACCTCGACGGCCTCTTCCGGCCCGGGCGGCGGCGTCAGCTGCACCAGCTGCTCCATCAATTGCGCAAAGCGCTGCTGCCCTGGTGCAATTTTGTCTACATACAACAACACTTCCATCGCCTCGGCCGCCAAGTCCGCCTGGTAGCCGCGCTGCTCCAGGAACGATACGATGATTTGCGCGGAATTGAACAGGATGCGCAGGTTGTTCGGCAGTTTTTCGCGCGCCGCGCGCATCCAGGCGACGGCTTCGTTGAGCTTGTCCGTCTTCCACAGCAGCACGCCCTTGTTCATCAAGTCCGATGCTTCCTTGCGCGAGGCGATGATCAGGCTCGTGCCTTCGTCGCCCATCTTCGCCTTGTCGAAGATTTTCTGTACTTCGTCCTGCACCACCTGGTTGTCGTGGTTGTTCTTCACCACGTAGCACAGCAGGCCGGCCGGCGCATCCTTGACGCCGACGGCGAACAGCAGGGTCGCCAGTTCCATGCAGATGCTTTTCTCGGGCCGCGCCGGGTCTTCCAGCAGCATGGCTTCGAGTTCGTCGCCGCACTTGCGCGCGCGCCGGTAGTCGCCCGTTTCGTGGTGCACCATGCCTTCCGTGATCTTCGCGCGCAAGCCGATCTGCTCGGGCGAGAATTCGCGCTGCGCCAGCAGCAGCCATTGCAGCGCTTCCTTGGCATCCTTCTTCAGGCCGCACACGCGCGCCAGTCCCAGGTAGGCGTCCGGCGTCTTCATGACGGAAAACTCGCCGATGGAAATACACTTGCGGAAGGCCTTTTCCGCCATGCTGATATTGCCTATTTTTAAGGCAGCCAGCCCCAGGTTGCGCTGGCGCGGCACGGAATTGGGCGACAGGCGCGCCGCCTTTTCCAGCACGCCGCACGCCTCCTCGTGCTGGCCCATCAGCTGGTAGGCGACGGCCATCTGGTCGTAGGCGTCGATGTAGTACTTGTTTTCGACGATCACGCCCTGGAAGATCTGGCGCGCCGCTTCGTGCTCGCCGTTATTCATGCGGATCTTGCCCAGGCCCGCCCTGGCCCAGCTGTAATCGCGCTCGGCCAGCACTTTTTCGTACACGGCGCGGGCCTTTTCCGGTTCGCCGCTTTTCAGCAGCAACGACGCCTTCATGCGCAGCAATTCCAGCTCGTGCAGCTTGTTGACCTCGATCTGCGCATCGCACAATTTGGCGGCGCGCAGATAATCCTTTTCCATGCAGGCCTGGTCGATTTCGCGGAACACCTGCTTCTTGTGCCACACGCGGTTCAAGCGTGTCAGCAGCACGCCTTCCGTGATCGGCTTGATCAAATAGGCGTCGGGCTGGTGCTCGGCCGCGCCCATCACCGATTCCACGCTTTTCTCGGCCGACACCATCAGCCACACGCTCGACGGCGCCGTCAGGTTGCGCACGCGCGTCTCTTCCAGCACTTGCTGGCCGTTCTTGCCTTCGCCCAGGTTGTAATCGCACAGCACCACGTCGTAGCGCGTCTTGGCCAGCAGCTTCATGGCTTCGCCGCCGCTGGCCGCCTGGTCGATATGGCGCGCGCCCAGGTTGCGCAAGGATTCGCGCAGCAGGATGCGGATGCCGATGAAGTCGTCGACCAGCAGATAATGTTTGTCGGCCCAGTCGGTGCTGCCCGCTTCGGCGGCGGTGGCGTGGCTGTCTGTCGTCATGGCATCCTCGTTCAGGGCAGGCGCAGGATGAAACAGCCGCCGCCCAGGGCGCCGCCATTTTCCAGGGCGATGCTGCCGCCCTGCCCCCGGTGCTTGTGCATCTTTGCCACTTCGCTGGAAAAATACAGGCCCAGTCCCGTGCTGTTGGTGGAAAAATTCACGCCGGCCGCCATGCCATCCATGGCCGCGCTGCCCGCGTCGAGCAAGGCCTGCGAATAGCCGTCGCCATTGTCTTCCACGCGCAGCTCCAGCAAGCCATCGGCCTCGCGCACCGACAGGCGGATCGTGTCCTTCGTGTAGCGGATGGCGTTGTTGATGGCATGCGCGAGCACGCCGATGACGAGGTCTTCATCAAGGGTCCAGATCAGCTCCGGCGGGCAGGACGTCTGCAGATGGATGCCTTTCGAAGCCAGCAGGATCTTTTCCTGGTCCACCACCTGGTCGATGACCTGGCTCACCAGCTGCGGCTGCACGTCGAAGGGGTAGCCGGGCTTGCCCACTTCCTTGTACAGGGCCAGCAGCTGGATCAGGTTATCGTTGAGGCGCTTGGTCTGGTACAGCATCTGCGCCATCTGCAGGTAGGCGGGGTCGGCTTGCGGCGCGTCTTTCGCCTGCTCGGCCGCCAGCAGGGATTCCAGGGTGCCGCTGACCACGCTGATCGAGTTTTTCATGTCGTGCACGGTCGACGCCAGGAACAGGAAAAGCTCGGGCGAGCTGTGTTGATCTTCCACCGGATATCTCCTTGGGCGCCGGCGGCACGGCGCCGCGGCTTGAATATTGCCAAGGATAAATTATACCGCCAGCCTGCGGACGCCAGCCAGCCGCGCGCAAAGTCCGTGATCTGACGCAACAATGCCGCCCCGCTTGCGCCGGGGCGGCATCAGGATGACAAGTTGGCAAGATCAGCGGCGCGCGCCCGCCAGGCGTTTCACCACGACGATCATGCGGTCGATTTCCTCATACGTGTTGTAGAAGGCGAACGATGGCCGCACGGTCGCCTCCACGCCGAAGCGGCGCAAAATCGGCTGGGCGCAATGGTGGCCCGAGCGCACGGCGATGCCCTCCTCGTTCAAGGCGCGCCCCACTTCCGCCGGCTCATAGCCGGCCAGCACGAACGAGGCCACGCTGGCCTTGTCCAGCGCCGTGCCGATCAGGCGCACGCCGGGAATCGCTTGCAACTGGTGCGTCGCGTATTCCAGCAGCGCGTGCTCGTAGGCGGCGATGTTTTCCAGGCCGATGCGCTGGACGTAATCGATGGCCGCGCCCAGGCCCACGGCATCGGCGATATTGCCCGTGCCCGCCTCGAAACGGTTCGGCACGCCCTGGTAGACGGTGCGCTCGAACGTCACGTCGGCGATCATGTTGCCGCCGCCCTGCCATGGAGGCAATTGCTCGAGCAAGTCCGCCTTGCCGTACACGGCGCCGATGCCCGTCGGGCCGAACACTTTATGGCCCGAAAACACGTAAAAGTCCGCACCGAGCGCCTGCACGTCCACGCGCAAATGCGACACGGCTTGCGCGCCATCGACCAGCACGCGCACGCCGGCCGCATGCGCCAGCGCGATGATCTGCGCCACGGGCGTGACGGTACCCAGCGCATTCGACACCTGCGTCACGGACACCAGCTTGGTGCGCCCGTTGAGCAGCTTGCGGAATTCATCGAGCAGGATTTGCCCGCTGTCGTCGACGGGAATCACGCGCAGAATCGCGCCCTTTTCCGCCGCCAGCTGCTGCCACGGCACGATGTTGGCATGGTGCTCGAGCTGCGAGACGATGATCTCGTCGCCGCTGCCGATGTACTTGCGGCCGAAGGTGTTGGCGATCAGATTGATGCCCTCCGTGGCGCCGCGCACGAAGATGATTTCATTGGCCGAGGCTGCGCCCAGAAAACTCGCCACCTTGGCCCGCGCCGCTTCATAGGCATCGCTGGCCCGCGCCGCCAGCGCGTGGGCCGCGCGGTGGATGTTCGAATTCTCGTGCGCATAGAAATACGACACGCGGTCGATCACCGATTGCGGTTTATGCGTGGTGGCCGCATTGTCGAACCAGGCCAGCGGCTTGCCGTTCACTCGCTCGGCCAGCACGGGAAAGTCGCGCCGCACGGCGTGCACGTCGAATGGCGCGGGGGTTTGGCCATGCCCTTGCGGCCGCGCAGGCAGCTCGGTCTGGAAATAGAACGCGGGCTGGCTGTCAGATGGCGACACGGGCAGCTGGCGCGCGGGCGTCCGCTGCGGCGTGGCAAACGCCTCGGGCGCGGCCTGTCCCAGTCCCTGGCCCGCCAGGCCGTCGAGATTATTGTTCGACACGGGATAACCATGCGCGCCGCCGACAAAATAGTAAGGCGACGGTGCACCGATGGCGGACAGCCGCGGCGTGGGCACCGATGCCGGCGCCGGCGCCATCGGTGCTTCCAGTGGCGCCGTCACGGGCGGCACTTGCGCCGTCGCCACGCCGGGCGCGATGGCGGCGAACGACGGGCCGGGCTGCGGCGGCGGACGGTTCGCATAGCGGGGCGCCGCATCGAGCACGCTGCCCGAGCCGCCAAGGCTGGGCGACTTGTCCAAGCCCGGCAAACGGGCAAAGAATTCGCCGGCCAAACGGTTCAGGGTCGCTTCGTCGGGTAAAAATGGGACGGCAGGCAAGCCCGCCGCACCATCACTTGTAGGTGTCTGGGTAGTCATGGTATTTACCGATCTCCACGTCTTCCAGTACGGCCAGCGCATCGTCGGTCAGCACGGCCAGCGAGCAATACAGCGAAATCAGGTAGGACGAAATCGCATGGCGGTTGATACCCATGAAACGCACGGACAGGCCCGGGCTCTGCTCGCCCGCCAGGCCAGGCTGGAACAGGCCGATCACGCCTTGCCGCTGTTCGCCCGCGCGCAGCAGGATGATTTTCGTCTTGCCGTCTTCGATGGGCAGCTTATCGGACGGCACCAGCGGCACGCCGCGCCAGGTGAGGAACTGGGAGCCGAACAGGCTGACGGTGGGCGGCGGCACGCCACGGCGCGTGCATTCGCGGCCAAAGGCGGCAATGGCCAGCGGGTGCGCGAGGAAGAAGCCCGGTTCCTTCCACACTTTCGTCAGCAGTTCGTCGAGGTCGTCCGGCGTGGGCGCGCCCGTCAGCGTAAAGATGCGCTGGTCGTCGTTCACGCTGGCCAGCAGGCCGTAGTCGGGGTTGTTGATCAATTCGCTTTCCTGGCGCTCCTTGATCGTTTCGATGGTCAGGCGCAGCTGCTCCTTGATCTGGTCGTGCGGGCTGCTGTACAGGTCCGACACGCGCGTGTGCACGTCGAGCACCGTGCTGACGGCATTGAGAAAATACTCGCGCGGCTGGTCGTCGTAATCGACGAAGGTTTGCGGCAGTTCCGATTCGTCGCGCTGCGAGCAGGCCACGCGCACGTCCTTCGGATTTTTCACGCGATTCAGGCGGTAGATACCCGCTTCCACGGGCAGCCATTGCAGCAGGTGCACCAGCCAGCGCGGCGTGATCGTGGATAACTGGGGGACGCTCTTGCTTGCATTGGCCAGCTGGCGCGCGGCGTTATCGCCCAGCGCAAACTGGCTCTCTGTTGCTACTGTCATGACTACTCCTGATGAGAAAAGTGAATATGCTTATCTGAAAAACAAATAAAGTATCGGACGCCCCTCTCTTTTCCTCAACATGCTATCGCCACCAGGCCGGCTTTAATCCACCAATTCCGGTTCGCAGCGCGCCATCAATCCCGCCAGGCCGATGCCCAGCGCGATGGCCAGTTTTTCCACCGTCAGCAGCGATGGCGTGGCGGCGCCCCGTTCGATTTCGCCGATGAACGAGCGGTTCAAGTCGGCCGCTTCGGCCAGGCGCTCCTGCGACCAGCCATGCCCTTCACGCAACTGGCGCACGGCCAGTCCAAACTGTTTGATCAACATGCTGTCCTCATGGGTGGTGGGCAAAGGCGGGGTGGGATGGCGCCGGCGACTCCGGTGCCTCCTGCTGGTTATGCGCTTGCGTGACATGGCTGCCGGGCGCCACGCTGCGGGTCAGCCAGACATTGCCGCCGATGACGGAGCCCTGGCCGATGGTCACCCGTCCCAGGATCGTCGCGCCCGCATAGATGACCACGTCGTCCTGCACGATGGGATGGCGCGCCAGTCCCTTTTTCAACACGCCATCAAAGCCTGCTGGAAAGCGCTTGGCGCCCAGGGTGACGGCTTGATAAATGCGTACCCGTTCGCCGATGATGGCCGTCTCGCCGATCACCACGCCCGTGCCATGGTCGATGAAAAAGCTGCTGCCGATGATGGCGCCCGGGTGGATATCGATACCCGTCTGCGAATGGGCCACTTCGGCGATGATGCGCGCCACCAGCGGCGCGCCGAGCGCGTACAAGGTATGCGCCAGGCGGTAGTGGATGATGGCCAGGATGCCCGGATAGCACAGCAGCACTTCATCGACGCTGTGCGCGGCCGGGTCGCCATGGAAAGCGGCCGCCACGTCCGTGTCGAGCTGGGCGCGGATGCGCGGCAGCGCGCGGGCGAAGCGCTGCACGATGGCCAGCGCCTGCTGTTCGATCGACACCGTCTGCTGCAAGCCGTGCTGGCGCGCGTGATAACTGAGTTCGCGCCGCACCTGTTCGTGCAGGCCTGTCAAGGTGGTGTCGAGCGTGTGGCCGACAAAGAAATCCTCGCTCTCCTGCTGCAGGTCGAGGGGGCCCAGGCGCATGGGAAACAGGGCAGCGCACAGGGCTTTGATGATGTCGTGCAGATGCTGGCGCGAAGGGAATTCGCGCGCGCCGCACTCCTGGCTGCTGGCCAGCCCTTCGCGCCACTGCGCGCGCACGGCGCGCAACTCGTCGACGATCTGGTGCAGCTCCCATTGCGGCTGTGCGGCAAGGGAGGCGGGGGGAATGGCTCGCTGGTTCATGGTGGTCCCGGGAAGAGGTTTAATCTTGCAGCCAGGGCAGCGCATGCCAGCGCCAGCCGCCGCTGTGGCCGCGCTGCTGCTGTTCGTCGAGGTCGCCCTCGAAGCCTTGCGCGATATTGAAGACGTGCGTAAAACCCGCCTTGGCCGCCGCTTCGGCCGCCAGCGCCGAGCGCTTGCCGCTGCGGCACAGCAGCACCACGACGGCATCCTTGCCGCCCACCTTCGCTTCCAGCTCGCGGGTAAAACGGGGATTGCGGTTCATGGCCGTGCCGGTCGCCCACGCCACGTGCAGCGAGGCGGGCACGTAGCCGACGAAAGTGCGTTCTTCGTTGGTGCGCACGTCGACCAGCACGGCTTTGCCGGCCTGCACCAGCTGCCACGCATCCTGCGCGCTGACGATGCCCGCATACGGCAAGCCCTGCGCCTGCGCCTGGCTGCGCGCGAGATGGAGCACTTCGTCAAACGCCGCCTCGCCGTGCGCGGCGCGGGGATCGAAAATCAGTTCTGCAGCAGCCATCTGTCCACCTCTTTATTCCGTCGTCAAAAACCAGCACGAGTCCACTGTAGCGAACTTATGTTGTTCGGAAAACAAATTAAAAAGAGTTTGGAAAGCTGAAAAACAGATATGGGGACCACGCGCGGAGCGTCCGCATATGGGGTCAGACCCTCACGCGCGTTGGCGCCAGGGTTTGCGTCAGCTGTGTTGGGGGTCTGACCCCAGTCCTCGCCTGCTCTGCGCCAACGCTCAACCAGCGCGGCGGCGTTCGCGAAGTAAAAAACGGGCTGGATCAAGCGCCTCTGCCAACTGACGTTCCAGCGGCAGCGGCTCACCCTCCAGCTGGCAAGCCAGCAGCTCGGCTGCCAGCGGCGCCCAGATCAGGCCGCGCGAGGCGTAACCGAGCAAGCCGAACAGCCCGGGCCAGCGCGGCACGTCGCGCAGGCGCTCGCAGCGGCCCGGTATGCCCGGGTCGGGCAAGGCGCCCGCCAGCGGCAGGCGGTCCGCTGCCATGCAGCGAAAGCCCGTGCGTCCGGCCAGCGGCGCCTCGAACGGGGCCACGCCCAGGATGTCGGCGATCTTCGCGATATTTTCTTCCTGGTTCGATGGGCGCAGCTTGGCGTCCGCGTCCGTGTCGTAGCTGGCGCCCACGCAGACGACGCCTTGGTGCGCCGGCGTCATGTAGGCTTCGCGGCAGACGACGAAGGGCAACGATGGCAAGCTGCCTTCGGCCAGGTGCGTGACCTGGCCGCGCACGGCGTCCAGCGGCAAGCCGGCCGCCTGTTCGAAATCGACGGCTCCCGTGCCCGTCGCCAGGATGACGGTGGGGGCCGCCGCGATCAAGGCACCTTCCGCATCGCGCACCAGCCATTCGCCGTCGCCACGTTCCAGGCGCAGGGCGCTGCTGGAAAAGCGCCGCGTGAGCAAGGCGCCGCAGGCGTCCAGCATGGCCGCGCAGACGGAGGATGGGCGCGCCCAGCCGCCCTGCCCGAACCACCAGGCGCCATCGGGGGCCGGCGCGCCCAGCATGGCGCTCGCCTCGGACGCTTCCAGCCAGCGGGCGAATTCGCGCGGATACAGGCCGCTGGCGGCGATCTGCCGCTGCACCTGCGCATGCGCGCCGTCGCGCGCCAGGTGCAGCACGCCGCTTTGCGCCCCCTCGATGGCGGCGCCGATGCCGCCCAGGTCTTTCCAGCGGCTCAGCGAGTACAGGTAGGCGGCGCGCACCAGGCGCGTGGCGATATTGTCGTCCTTCGACATCAGCGGCATGAAGATGCCGGCCAGGTTGCCCGACGCTTCGCTGGCCGGCTGCGCGTGGCGTTCGATCAAGGTCACCTTCCAGCCGCGCGCGGCCAGCCGTTCGCAGGCGGCAGCGCCGGCCACGCCCGCGCCAATGACGATGGCACGCCGCTCGGGCGCCACGGTGGCCACGCTGTCACTGCGGCGCGCATAGAACACGGCGCGCAAACGGCTCTCGTCAAACACGAAACCATGCTGTTGCAGGGCCGCGCGCTGCGCTTCCTCCAGGTGCACGGCTTGCAGGCGGGCGCCATCGGCCATCAGGCGCGCCAGCACCGGCGTGGCAGCCGGCACCCAGGCCAGATGCACTTCATCGACGGTCGCCGACAATTGCGCCAGGCAGGCATCGGGCTCGCCGATCAGCACGTCGAGGGTCAGCAAACCGTCGCGCGCGACCATGCGGTGCAGGCCTGGCACGCAGGGCGGCCATTGCGTGCGCCACTCCTCGGGCAAGTGGCTGGCGTCGACGGGACGCGGCGCCAGCGCGATGTAATGCAGGCGGCGCCCGCCATGGGCGGCACAGGCGGCGCGCAGGCGGGTGCCGTCAAAATCCGTGTCGAGCAGGACGAGCGCGCGGCGCATCAATGCTCCGCGCGGCAAAAGCAGGCGGGCGCGTGGTCGTTGACCATGCCGATGCCCTGCATGTAGGCATAGATGATGGTCGAGCCGACGAACTTGAAGCCCCGCTTGAGCAAGTCTTTCGACAATGTGTCGGACAAGGCCGTCTTGGCGGGAAACTCGCCCGGCTGCCAGCTGTTGACGATGGGCTGGCCATCGACATACGCCCACAAAAAGCTGTCCAGGGTCTGGCCTTCCGCGCGCAGGCGCAAATAGGCTTGGGCATTCGTGATGGCGGCCGCCACCTTCAGGCGGTTGCGCACGATGCCGGGGTCCGCCAGCAGCTGCGCCACCTTGTCCGGGCCATACGCGGCGATCTTTTCCACATCCCAGTCGTCAAAAGCGGCGCGGTAGGTGTCGCGCTTGTTGAGGATGGTTTCCCAGCTCAGGCCAGCCTGCGCGCCTTCCAGGTTCAGCATCTCGAACAGCCGGCGCTCGTCGTGACAGGGCACGCCCCACTCCGTGTCGTGATACGCAAGGTAGCGGGGATTGGCCGGATTGGCCCAGGAGCAGCGGATGGTGGTCATGGTCGTGTTCTTCATGTGCAGGCAACTGCCAGTATAGTTTATCGGCCGCGCAGGATGCGCCCCAGTTCAAGCAGGCCGTGCTGTATGTCGGCCGGGGGAATGGCCGCAAAGCCCAGCAGCAACCCGGGCGGCGTGGCGCACTCTGGCCCCGCCGCCGAATCGGCATAGTGTCCCAACGGGCGCAGTTCGATGCCCCGCGCCAGTCCCGCGCGCGACACCGCTTCTTCATCGTGATCGCCGCGAAAATAGGCGCACAGTTCCAGGCCGCTGTCGGCCGGGCCGCACGCGAGCTGGTCATCGAGCTCGTGCGCCAGGCCGCGCACCAGCAGGTCGCGCCGCTCGGCATTGCTGTCGCGCGTGCGGCGGATATGCCGGCCAAAGTGGCCTTCGGCGATGAAGTCGGCCAGCGCCATCTGCGGCACGATGGCCGTGTGCCGGTCCATCACGGCCTTGGCCTGCACCAGCGCATCGGCCAGCGCGGGCGGCGCCACCATGTAACCGAGGCGCAGGCCGGGAAACAGCACCTTCGACAGGGTGCCCACGTACACCACGCAGCCGGCCCGGTCCAGGCTTTGCAGCGACGCCAGCGGTGCGCCCGTGTAGCGGTATTCGCTGTCGTAATCGTCTTCCACCAGCCAGGCTTTATTGTGCGCGGCCCAAGCCAGCAGAGCCAGGCGGCGGGGCAAGCTCATGCTCACGCCCAGCGGCATCTGGTGCGACGGCGTCACGTACGCCAGCTTCGCCTGCGGACAGTGCGCCACGCCATACGCCACATCCAGCCCCTGCGCATCGACGGGGACGGGAAACACGCGCGCGCCGGCCGCGCGCAGGGGGCCGCTGGCGCCCCGGTAGCCGGGCGACTCCATCCAGGCAGCGTCGCCGGGCGCCAGCAGGATGGTCGACAGCAAAAACAGCGCCTGCTGCGAGCCGGACGTGATGACGATCTGCTGCGGCGTGCACTGGACGCCGCGCGACGCCTTCAAATACACGCACAGCAGTTCGCGCAGCGGCAGGTAGCCGGCCGGGTCGCTGTAGCCGAACTGGTGGTCGGGGCGGCGCCAGCGCCGCGCTTCCAGGCGGTTCCACACGTCAAATGGAAAATGGTCGATGCGCGGCATGCCGACGCGGAAAGCGCGCAGCGGCCCCCGGTGGAACGCCACCTGGCGCATGGCCGCCACCACGCCCTGCCCGCGCGCCGACAGGGGCCGCAGCAGGCCGGGCGTAGCTGCCGGCGGCACAGGCAGCGGCACCTCGCGGCTGACAAAGGTGCCGCGCCCCACGGCGCCATCGAGGTAGCCTTCCGCCGTCAGCAGCGCATACGCATTGAGCACCGTCTGGCGCGACACGGCCAGCAGGCGGCAAAAATCGCGCGTGGGCGGCAACTGCATGCCGGGATTCATGCGGCCGTCGAGGATGGCCGCCTTGATGGCCGCATACAGCTGGCGGAACAGCGGTTCGGTGGCGCCGCGCTGCAGCGGCAAGGCGGCGATGATCTGGTTCAGGTGGGAAGCTGGCATGGCGTGACTCTTGAATTGGTAGCTTCAAGATAGCACTTATTGGCTGTTTTAAATAGCCAAGACTGGCGCTAAGATGGCGCATCCCCTTCTACTCTTGCGGAGCACCCATGCATCAGTTTTTCGCCACCGTGGCCTGGCAGCGCGACGGCCAGGATTTCGCCAGCCAGCGCTACAGCCGCGGCCATGAATGGCAGTTCGACGGCGGCCTGACGGTACCCGCCTCGTCGTCGCCCCTGTCCGTGCCGCTGCCCATGTCGGTGGCGGCAAATATCGACCCGGAAGAGGCGCTGGTGGCCGCCACGTCGAGCTGCCACATGCTGTTCTTCCTGTCGCTGGCAGCCCAGCGCGGCGTCGTCATCGACGATTACCGCGACGATGCCGTCGGCGAGCTGGGCAAGAATGCACAAGGCCGCCTGGCCATGACGCGAATCGTGCTGCGTCCGCGCATCGCCTTCGCGGGCACGCCGCCCTCGCCCGAGGCGCTGGCCGCCCTGCACCACGACGCGCACGAGCGCTGCTACATCGCCAATTCGCTGACGGCCGACGTCGTCGTGGAAGGAGCCGCCTAGATGTACACGCCCGCCACCTTCCGCGAAGAGCGCCTCGACGTGCTGCATGGCCTGATCGACGCGCATCCGCTGGGCGCGCTCGTGCGCCACGGCGCCGATGGCCTGTGCGCCGACCATCTGCCGTTCGAGATCGCCGCGCCCACGCCCGAGGCGCCGTTCGGCATCCTGCGCGCCCACGTGGCGCGCGCCAATCCCGTGTGGCGCGCCGCCGGCGAAAACGATGACTGCATGGTGATCTTCCAGGGGCCGCACGCCTACATCACGCCCGCCTGGTATGCGGAAAAGCAGCGCAGCGGCAAGGAAGTGCCCACCTTCAACTACGCGGTGGTACACGCGCACGGCCCCCTGCGCGCCATCGACGATGCGGCATGGCTGCTGGGATTGGTGGAGCGGCTGACGGCGCGCCACGAGGCGGATCAAGCCGCACCGTGGAAGGTGAGCGATGCGCCGGCCGGCTATATCGACAAAATGCTGAAAGCCATCGTCGGCATCGAAATTCCCCTCACGCGCATCACGGGCAAATGGAAGCTGGGCCAGAACCGCAGCATGCAGGACCAGGCCAGCATGGCGCATGGCCTGGCGCTGGGACATCAACCTGGCGCGGCGCAGGCACTGGGCGCGCTGATCGCCGCCAACGTCACGCCAGCCAGCTGACGGCCGCCGAAAACGTCAAAAACGACAGCGCCGTCGACACTAAAATGATGCGGGCGATGCGCGCCGTGTTCGCGCCGAAGCGTTCCGACAGCAGCGAGACGTTGCTGGCGCTGGGCAGGCACGCCACCAGCACCATGCATGTCAGCGCGAACGGCTCGAGCGGCGCGCCGAGCGCGATGGCCGCATGGCCGATGCCCCATACCAGCAGCGGATGCAGCAGCAGTTTTTTCAGCGCCACGGGCACATACTCTCCCAGCGGCGCCGGGTCGCTCGTGCTCATCTGCGAGCGGGCCAGCACGGCGCCGATGGTAAACAGGGCAACGGGAGAGGCGGCGTCGGCCAGCAGGCCCACCGTCTGCATCAAGGGCTTGGGCAAGGCCAGCTCCAGCCATGACGACAGGGCACCGAGCACGATCGCCCACGGCATCGGGTTGCCCGCCATGCCCTTCATGGCGTTGACGACGGCGGCGCGGCTGCCGTGCGCGCCGCCGCTGCGGATGCGCGACAGGGCGATGCACAGCGAACTGGTAATGAGCATGTCGACGATGATGGTGACGATGACGGGGCCCGAGGAACGGGGGCCGAGCAGGGTCAATAGCAGCGGCACGCCCATGAAGCCCGTGTTCGGGAAGGCCGCCACCAGCGCGCCGAAGGCGGCATTGTTCCAGTCGATGCGGTGGCTCAGGGTCATGGCGGTGGTGACGCCCACCATGATCAGCGCGCACAGCAGATAGACGCCGAACACGCTAGCGTCGAGCAGTTGCGCGATGGGCGTGGCGGCGCCGAAGCGGTACAGCATGCACGGCAGCGCGAAGTACAGGACAAAACTGTTCAAGCCGCCGATGGCGGCCAGCGGCAGCAGCGTGCGCCGCACGGCCAGGTAGCCGCACAGCACCAGGGCGAAGAAGGGAAAGGTGATGGCGAGGATGGTCAGCATGAAGCGCCATTGTAGCGCGCTGCACTGGCTGGCCGCCTGGCGCAAAAAAAGGCCGCTCGCGCGGCCCAAGGAGGTTTCGGAGAAAACGCCGGCGACCGGCTAGGGCTTGAGCTGGGCGCGGATCTCGCCGGCCGGGTAGGCGGCGCTGTGCACGTTCACGTACAGGTTGCCGGCCTGGTAGCTCGCATACTGGGGCGGCGTGAGCATGGTGCCGTCCGGCACGGCAAACATGCCGGCGCTGGTCTGCATCAGGGGCACGATGACGGGGCCGTTGGCGCCAGGGGGCGCTTCATGGATATGCGCGACGGTGGCCACCATGCCCGTGTAGCGCACGACGCCGCTGACGCTGCGGTCGTGGCCGACGCGGATATTGCTGCTGCCGCTGGCCATGCTGGTATTGGCCGGTACTTCCTGCGCGCCCGTCAGGGTGACGTCATGGCCACCCGGGTGATGCGGGCCATGGGAACAGGCACCCAGCAGGGCGGCCAGCGCCAGCACGCTGGCGGCGCGGCGTACGTGTTGTGGCAAGGTGGTCATGGCAGTACTCCTTCAACGGACATGGGGTCACGGATGGCGTCCTGCCCCGCACAACCGGGCGTGCGCCGCACTGGTATCACGCAAAAAATCTTGCTGTAGTGTGACAGTAAGACCATACCGCCGCGTCCGCTTTGCTTTGCGCCAAACTTGCTGCTCGCCTGCCAGCGCGTCTTCAGGCCAGGTGCCCTTCCGCCACCCAGCCCCGGTTGGCGGGCGCTGCCTTGGGCTTGGGCGCGATGCCGCTGCTTTTTTCCGCATCGAGGATGATGCTGCGCATGCTGTCGCTGGCGGCAGGCCCGGGCGCGAACGCGTAATACTCATCATTGATGGGCAAGCCCGTCGTGGCGTCGACCAGCACCGGATCGGCGGCCAGGCCCGTGTCGCGGCTGGCGATGACGAGGCTGGCGCCTTCGGGCGCGAAGTTTTCATTGCCCCAGGCGATAAACGCCAGCAGGACGGGCTTGAAGGCGCGCCCGGACTTGGTCAGCACATAGTCGTAGCGGGGCGGCTTGGCGCAATACAGGCGGCGCGTCATCAAGCCCCCTTCCACCAGGTCGGCGAGGCGGCGCGTCAGGATCGTGGGGGCGATCTTGAGGCTTTTTTCAAATTCGTCGAAACGCGTCTTGCCATAAAACGCTTCGCGCAGGATGAGGATGCTCCACCATTCGCCCACCTTGCCCAGGCTGCGCGCAATCGGGCAAGGCAAATTATTAAAGTTGGTATGTTTCATGACCATCTCCTCACATTGATTTAAAACAACAATCGAAAAGTATTTCAGTTGCAGTACGGAAACTTAGTTACTATCACCTTGCAAGCCTTCCCCCGCCCCGGCGAGGGCTTAAAAATACGCAAAAACTCACACTTTTCTTGCTCTAGTACAATCATGCCTAGTTCAGCTTCTCCAGTCCCGATGTGCGAAACGGCGTCAGAGAATGTTGCTTTCCGCCCGTTTTTCACCCGATACGCTGAGAGGACTCCTTTGAAGCTTGCCGTACTGCCTGCCCTGCTCGCCCTGTCCCTTTGCCAGACCACCACCGCCGGTACCGTCTCTTCCGCCACGTTCCAGGCCACCTTCGTCGTCCACGAAGCGTGCACCGTCGTCTCGCAGCGCAGCGGCACCCAGGTGCGCTGCCAGCACAACACGCCCTATCTGCTGCTCCAGCAGACAACGCCATCGGGCGCCGGCCTCGTCACCGTCACGTTCTAAAAATAAATCGTTGCCGTCACCGTGTCCTTGTAGTCGCCGGGACGCGGCGATACCTGCGCCGGCACGCGGCCGTAGATCGTCAGCGGCACGCTGGCGCCCGTGCCCGTGCCCGTCACCATGCTCGTGCCTGCGGTGCCATCTCCCCACAGCGGGCCATCGAGCGTGGCTGACAGCAGGTAGCTGACCTTGTCCGTCGTTACGATGTTTTTCATTTGCCGGTTCGCCACATCGGCCGCCACGCTGCCGCCGTTCAGGGCAATCTGGTACGCATTGTTATTCACGCAGCGTACGGACAAGGTGCTGGTGCTGCGCAAATTGCCCGTCAGGATGGACGCGTTCGCGAACGCCATCGGACTGGCCGCGATGGTGCAGTCGTTGACGGCCGTGGCATTCACCGTAAAGCCGAAGCTGCCGCTGCTGGCCGAGCAACCCTGCAAATTGACGAGGCCATACGTGGTGTAGGTGTACGTGCCCACGCCGGCAAAGCTCGACGTGTACACGGTATTGGCGTTGGCGACCGTCGGTACGGCGGCCAGGGCCGTGCCGGCGGGGATCTTGGCGTACACGGTAAAGGTGGTGGAATACGTGCCGGGCGGGGCCAGCAAGCCGGCCGACAGGATCATGCCGAAGGTCGACGGCGCGCCCGCCACGCCGGCGCCGCCCCAGATCTTCGCCGTGGCATACGAATTGTCCACGTACACGTTGTACTCCATGCGGTTGCTGCCATTGCCCAGCTTGCGCGGCAGGGCCGAGGTGGAATTCGTGCCCAGCCCCAGCGAGATGCACACTTGCGCGTTGGGCGTGAGCAGCTGCCCCAGGTTCAGCGATGAAAACAGGCAACTGAAGGTGCCCGTGGCCTGCGCCACGTAATCGCTGCCGGCAATCGGGCTGACGTTGCCGAAATCGATATTCGTCATGCTGACCGTGCAGGTATCGGCCGCCTGCGCCACGCTGCCCCAGGCGCAGCCCAGCAGCAAGGTCAGCCATGGCAGCAGGCGGCGCATCAGCGGCCTCCTCCGGTAGCGCAGCGTAGCGGGCCGATCACGGGCAAACCGCCCGCCGCCGGACGTACATAGGCAAAGCGCACCGTGCACGCGCTGTCGCCATCGCCGACTTGCAGCTGATTCTGCTCGCGCAGATCGTCGATGAAAATGATGCCGTCAAATCCCACCACCGTCTGCTTGCCGCTTTGCACATGCAGCACGGGCAAGCCCGTGGCCAGCGGCTTGCCATCGGCGCCTTGCACGATGACGGTGGCGGCGCTGTAGCGTTCGACGGGAAAGGCCGCCAGCACGCCGGCCAGATATTGCGGCACGACATTGATATTGGTCACGGGCACGCGCGCGTCGACGTCGAGGTCCTCCGTGGCGATGCTGATCTGGTTATTACCATAGGGATTCAAATTTGGCACCAGCAGATAGCCGCTCCCGCCCGTCACGCCGATCTGGCGGTTTTCATGCAGCACAGGAATATTGCCCACGCCGCCAGTCGAGACCAGCGCAAAACCGTTGCCCACCTGGCGCGCCGCCTCGATATGCCCATCCATCAGCACCAGCGCGCCGGCCGCGCCCAGCGAGGAGGCATTGCCCATGCTGCTGCTTTGCGTACGCGCATTCACGCGGCCGTCATTGCCCAGGTATTCCACTTGCGCCTGCCGGTAGGCATTGCGGCCCACCGTGCCAGCCTGCAAGTTCCAGCCGACACCGCCGCCAAAGTCCGCCGCGCGCTGCGCGCTGACGCTGCGGCCGCTCTCGCCGTTTTGCCGGCTGCCGCTCGTGCTGATGGCCAGATTGTTGTCGAAGGCCATGCTCAGGCCGACATAAAAACCCCGCTTCTCGCGTTGCCGCAAATCCTGGAACAGGCTGGCGTTCAGGAACAGCCCGTGAAACAGGGTCGCCGAATAGCCCAAGGTGGCCAGCTTCGATGGCGGTGCGCCCGGGGTACGGTAACCGATATAACTGCTGCTGATGCTGCTTCCCGCCGGCAAAGGCAGGCTCACGGTGACGCGGTCCGCCGCGCGCACGACAGGGGTGCCATCGCGCGAGGCCAGGTCGCCAAACCCGGCGCTGGCGCGCACGCTTTGCACATCGACGCTGAAGCGCGGCCCCACATATTGATACCCGGCGCCCAGCTGCGCACCGCGGCTGCGGCCGGCGCTGGCCGACAGCGAGCCGCTGAGCACGCCCGCCTGGCCCAGCCGCACCAGCGCGCCCGCCCCCGCCTGGTACAGGCCCGCAGCCAGTTCCGCATGGCCTTCGATGGTGAAGCTGTCGCTGACGCCATGGCGGCCGGAAGCGCTGGCAACGAGTTGCCGCTCGTAGCCGAACAGGCGGCGGCCATAGTCGCGCCGCACGGCGCCCGCCTCGACCGAATAATCGCTCAAGCCGCTGGCCAGCATGCGCGTATCGACATACAGGGGCAGCACGGTCGTCACGCTGCGCCCCAGGGCATCGCGCGTGATGAGAGTGGCTTGCCCCGCACCATTGATACCGGCCACCTGGTTCAGCACAAACGGACCGCTGGGCACGCTGGCAGCGTATTGCTGCACGCCATTCACATACAGGCTCAGCGACGAAGGCACGAGCGCCGTGCCATCGACGGAGGCGACGGGAAAAGTCAGCAAATCGGGGCGCAGCTGGAAATTCTTGCGCCACTGCACGCCACCCACGCGCACGGCGCGGCTCCAGCTGAGCGACGAAGAAATCAGGTCGCCCACCTGCCACGTTTGCAGGGTCTCGGGGTCGGCATGGCTCCAGAAGGTGTCGAAGCGCATGTACTTGCGCTGGTCCGACCCCAGGTTCACGGTACCGGTATTGCTGAACACGCCGCTGTCATTGAAATAGCGCAAGTCGTTGAAGATGGCGGCGCGGCGCGTGCGGCCCAGTTCCGCATAGGCTTCGTAATTGAGGACGGCGCCGGGCGTGACGCGCGACGGCGGCGTCTGCGGCGCCGTACGCGCACTGATGCGGTATGGCGCGCGCAAGTCGTCCGCCACCTGCAGCGACACGCTCTGGCGCGCCGCATCATAGTCATAGCTGAGCCCGGGAATCGCGTCGAGCGCCACGTCCGTCTGACCGGGTGCGACCAGGCGCGCGGGGTCCAGCCCCAGCTGCTGCAAGTTCGCCACACTGCTGCGCAAGCCTTTGCCCACCTGGGTAAAGCGCAAGATCAGCCCGGTTGATTCAGCATTCACGGTTACCTCCAGATACAGTTCATTCGGCGCCATCGGATCGCCGGGCAAGCTGGCCGGTCCCGGATCGGCGCCCGTCCCGGCGGCCGGTCCATCGGCCCTGGCCACCGGTGCCATGGCCAGCAACAGCAGCAGCAAGGATGCCCGTGCGCGTCTCATGGTTTAACCCGTTTGCGCCCATGCCCACGACGCGCGGCAAGCCCGCCTGCCATGACGGCCCGTTTCAAGGTGTCGAATTCGTGGCAACGAGCGCCTTCGCGTTCACATTGACCGCAATACTCAACGGTCCATCCAGTTCGGCCTCCCTGACGACGGGCAGGCGCCAGACGCGCATGCGTGCCGCCAGGACATAGCCAAACAGGCCCTTGCTGATGACAAACTCCTTGCCCGCCTGGTTCGTCAGCGTCATCGCCCCGATCTGCGCATGGATATTGCCACTGTTCTTGACACGCAACATCCACTCGCCCCGCTCGCGAAAGACTTGCCAGTCGAGTATTTCCTTGCCCGGCGCACCGGCCGGCAGCACGAACACGGGCACCGAGTAGCGCAGGCGGATATCGACGCCGCTGCGGCCCGCCTCATCCTCGCGGCTGACTTCATCGATGAGCACGCGATACGTCTTTTCCTGCGCGACGGGGCCGGCCTGGGCGCGCACGAGGCGGATGGTCTGCCGGCTGTTGGCGGCAATTTCGACGATCGGCGGACTGGCCACCAGTTCCTGCGTGGGCGCCAAGGTTTCCTCGCCATCGCGCTGCTCCCAGGCAAACACCCGCACCTGCCCGTAGATGGGCTGGTCGCCAAGGTTTTGCAGATTGATGCCGGCGGCATTCTGTGCGGCGCGCAAATTGAGCGTCACCGGCGAAATCTGCAGATTGGCGCCGTTCGCGCCTGCGGCACAGCAAGCCAGCAGCGCCAGCACGCTTTTCATCAGGGAGGCAGCACGGGCCTTCACGCAGCGCCTGGCTTAAAAGTACACGGTGGCCGTGATGGTCGACTTGTAGGTATCGGGCGCCGGTGTCGCCTGCGGCGGAATATTGCCGTACACCGTGATCGGCTGCGATGAGCCATTGCCGGTGCCGCCGACCGTATTCGTGCCCTGGGTATCGCCCCACAAGGTGCTGCCGGCCGTCTGGTACAGATTGAATTGCACCGTCCCCAGGTTGCCGCCCGTGCCGCTCATATAGCGCGTGGTGCCGGTCGAGCCGGTACCCGAGCCGGCCGTCAAGCCCACGTTATACAGCGTGGTGTTGGTGCAGGTGACATTCACGGTCGTATTGACGTTCACGGCAGTAGCCAATACACCCTGACTTTGGCCAAAGTCGAGATTGGCCGCCGCGATGGTGCAATTAGCGATGATTTTCAGGGTGACGTCAAAGGTCGCGGTGTTGCTGCCGTTCAGGTACACGGCGGCATCGGCCTGGCCAGGGACGAATGCCGTACTGGCGATGGCGACACTGGCGACAGCGATCAAGCGGGGGGAAATAACTCGCAACATGATACCTCCTGATGACGGAACATCATTAATGAGCCCGCCAATATGAGGGGCGTCGAGGATAGTCACGGTATTGCCGGCGTTTTCTTGGGCACGCAAACCAGGACGACAAAATACATGTGCCGAGAGAGTCAGGAACCCGGGGACTCCGGCATTTTTTGCGGCATTGGCAAAACAGATTTTTTGGCAATCGACATTGCTTAAAATCAATGCATGAGCGAATTATTGGCGATCTATGAAATCCGCGCTTCTTCTCGCGGAGAAACATCTTTTGAAATACGAGAAAAGCAGAAAAAAAAGAAAAAGCGAGGCATAATAAGCCACAACTTGCTATTTGGTTAAGTCATCCATGCCATGCCATTGACCAGCGAAACCATCAAAAAAAACATCTTGATCGTGGACGATTCCGCGTTCGAGCAGCGCATGCTGATGGAGCTGCTCAGCGAGCAGCCCTACCGCTTCAGCATCGCATTCAATGGCTACCAGGGCTACCAGCTGGCATTGGCCACGCATCCCGACCTGATCCTGCTCGACGTGCGCATGCCCGAGATGGATGGCTACACGGCCTGCCGTTTGCTCAAGGCCAATCCCGAGACGGAACAGATTCCCGTGATCTTTCTCAGCGGCGCCGACGCCGCCAAGGAACGCATCATGGGCTTGCAGGTGGGCGGCGTCGATTACATTTCGAAGCCCTTCCAGCCGGAAGAACTGGCCGCGCGCATCCATATCCACCTGGGTTTGATGCGTAAAAGCAACAGTACCTTACCGGCGGCGACCCCGATCGGCGAACGGCAGCAACATCCGGACCTGGTATTCGTCAATGCCGTCAAACAACTCATCCTCGACAACCTGGGCAGCCTGCCCAACCTGTCCGAAATCGCCCGCAGCGTGGGCACCTACCGCGAAAAACTGACCCTGATGTTCCGCGAGCAGACGGGCATGACGGTCTTCGCCTTCATCCGCGAAGCGCGCATCGCCCGCGGCGTGGAACTGCTGCAGCAAACGGACATCGACGTGCAGGATGTCGCCCTGCTGATCGGTTTCCACAACGCGGGCAACTTCGCCACGGCCTTCCGCGAACGCATGGGCATCACGCCCAGCGCCTACCGCCAGCGCCTGCATGAGCAGACGGGGCAGCGGCAGGCGGCGGGCGGTTAGAACTTGTAGTTGAGCTTGAGCGAGGCGAAGCGTCCGCGCGGATCGGCTTGCGTATAGTCGAAGCCCGAGGCCGAGTAATCCCACGGCGCGCGCTTGTTGGCCAGGTTCTGCACGATGAAGGTGACGTTCGCCGCCGGCGTGACTTGCCAGCTGGTGGTCACGTCGAACGTGCTGAAAGCGGCCACCGATTCATCGAGATGCGTATTTTGCGCATAGCTGCCCACGTAATTCCAGGTGAGCGTGGACGACCATTTGCCCTGCTCCCAGGTGGCCGAAGTGACGCCGCGCCATTTCGGGATGGAGCCGAAATAATTGGTGCCGGCGCCATCGGTGAGCGGCGCGCCGTCGGACAGCGGCTCGGCAAAGCGCAGCACGCGGCTCAGCTGGCCGGCCAGGGTCAGCTTGCCCCAGTCCTTGTCGACGAAGCGCTGGCGCAGGTCCAGGTCGATGCCGGACACTTCGCGCTGTCCCTGGTTGCGGTACTGGCGGTACAGGGTCGTGATGCGGCCATCGGCATCGCGCGTGATCTTCTGCGGCGCCGATGCTTCGTTGGCGAGCGTGGTGGTGGCGCTTTCCGTGCCGATCACGCCATCCTGCTTGATGCGGTAGTAATCGAGGCCGATGCTCGAACTGCTGGTGGGCGAGACCACCACGCCCAGGTTCAGGTTATTCGAGCGCTCCGGACGCAAGGCGGTATTGGCGATGGTAATGGCCGTCACGCCGCGCGTCTGCGTGGGCGTGACGGGGTCCTTCGGATCGAGCACGCTGACATAGCTGACGGCCGTGCTTTGCGTGATTTCCGGCAGCGACGGCGCGCGGAAACCGCGCGACACGGTGCCGCGTACCAGCAGCCACGGCGCCGCCTGGTAGCGCGCGCTGGCTTTCGGCGAAAACGCATTGCCGAAATCGCTGTAATGGTCGGCGCGGCCCGCCAGGTTGACGGACAGGTCTTTCACCACCGGCACGTTAAATTCGGCAAACAGGGCCGACACGCTGCGCGAGCCGTTGATGATGTTGATCGCCGGGCGCAGCTCGGTGCCGGACAATACCGCCGTCGAGGTTTGCGAATCCATCTTTTCGCGGCGCCACTGCGCGCCGGCGGCAAAGCCCAGCGGGCCGGCCGGCAGCTGCCACAAGTCCTTCGCGGCCGAGAAATCGACGGTGTCGAGGGTCGACTCGGCCGGACGCAGGGTCGACAGGCGCAGGCGGTTGCGCACCGCTTCGCTGTTTTTCGACTGATCAAAGAAGTTATAGCTGCCATCGGCCAGCACCTGCTGGAATGCGTAGCGGTTGACGAAATTCTGCACGGTTTCTTCCAGCTTGCTGCTCGAGTGACCCACGGCCGCATCCCAGTCCCAGCCCGCCAGGGTGCCCTTGACGCCCGCCAGCGCGCGGTAGAACGTCACCTTGTCCTGCTTCAGGCGCGGCCCCAGGTCGAACAGGGTGGCCGTGAACGGCAGCGGCGTCGTACCCGGATTGTTCGGATGGCCGACGGGCAGCACGACGGGAATCGTGTCGAGCGCCTGGGTGGCGTTGTTCCACACGCGCGTGGCATTGTTGACGGTGAGCGGTGCGCTGAAGGTCTGGTCGGCGCGCGAGTAACTATGCAGCAGGTCGACATACGCTTCCGTGTCCGCATTCAATTTGAAAGTGGCACGCGCGGCCGTGTGCACGCGCTGGATGCCGGGAATCAGGGTTTTATATGGCGACGGGTTGTACGCCAGTACTTGTCCCGTCTTGCCGGGTGTGATGTCGCCATAATTGACCAGCTGCAATGGTCCGCGCACGCTGCCCAGAGTCTTCGTCGGGTCCGTGCCCGCATAGTTGGTGATGGCCCAGCCCAGGCTGCCCCGCTGCTGGTTGCGGAAGTCCGCATCGCGCATCCACGCCACGTCGCTTTGCTGCAGCTTGTCGCGCTGCTGCGCGTCGACCGAGAAGACCAGGCTGTAGCCGTCCTCCTCGAGCTTGCCGAAACCCGTCTGCAGCGCCGCGCTCTTTTCATGCTGGCCCGTGCCTTCGGTCGATCCGCCCCACTGCGCCGTGATGTCCGTGCCCGTGAATTCCTTGTACAGGATGATGTTGACCACGCCGGCCACGGCGTCGGAACCGTAGACGGACGAGGCGCCATCCTTGAGCACCTCGATGCGCTGCACGGCCGCCATCGGCAGGCTGTTCAGGTCGACAAAGGTTTCCTGCAGGTTTTGTGCCGTCGCATAGCTGGCCACGCGCTTGCCATTGACGAGGATCAAGGTATTTTTCTGGCCGATGCCGCGCAGCGACAGGCCCGAAGTGCCGGCCGAGAAACTGCCCGTGTATTGTTCGTTGTAGCTGTTGCCGCTGTTGGCGGAGATGGCCCGCAGCACATCCGACACGCTGGTCTTGCCGCTGGCTTTCAATTCCTTGGCCGTGATGACTTGCACGGCGCTGGCGCCCTCCTTTTCGCTGACGCGGATATTCGATCCGGTGACGTTGACGCGCAGCAGTTCCTCTTCGGCGTGAACGAGGGCGGGAAAGGCGGCGGCGATGGCAAGACTGATGGCGAGTGGTTTGAACATGGTTTCCTCTTATTGGGATTGCAGCCTTTTTCCGATAAAAAAGGCCGAGCAGGGGCACGCGGACCGGATGGGCCTGCGGAAAAAACGACGACGGGGTACGAAGGAATTACGGGATGCGTGGACGGGCACGCACCGGCATCCACTGCGCCATGCATTGCATGGTCAGCTGGTGCCGGACGGCATAAAAACAGGGAGAAAGACTAATGCGCAACATAAAAGACACCGGTAAGCGGGGAAAGGCCACTATATCCCGGCGTCTTTATGGCGTGAACGAATTAAAAATTGATTGTATATACGATTTGAATCTAAGGACTTGGTCTTTGGCAATATCAGGCGTCGGCCATCGCCTGCAGCGCGGCCGCCGCGCGGCGCGCCTGCACGCCCCACCAGTACCAGGAAATGACGGCATTGACCCAGTAGGCCGCGTACAGCACGGCCGTCAGGTGCAGACCGCGGCTGTAGTAGAGGGGCACGGCCACGGTGTTGACCAGCAGCCAGAAAGCCCAGGTCTCGATGCGCCGGCTCATCAGCAGAAATTGCGCGATGATGCTAAATACCAACACCGCCGAATCGATGAAGGGCGCGTAGGCATTCGTGAAGCGGTGCAGCAGCATGCCGTAGATCACCACGGAGGCGATGCCGGCCGGCACCACCCAGGCCAGGCTGCGCCAGCCCGTGCGCGTGATCGGCAACGGCTTGCCGCCCGCGCCGCGCCGCCATTGCAGCCAGCCGATGACGCAAGTGACGATGAAAAACAGTTGCAGCATCACGTCGGCGTACAGGTTGACCTGGAAAAACAGCACGGCGAACAGCACGCAGCCGACGATGCCGATCCACCAGGAATGAATATTGTTGCGTCCGGCCAGGATGATGGAGGCAGTCATCAAGACATTGGCGGCGATCTCGAGCGGGGGAGTCAAGCGGTAGTCCTTTGCGGGGCAGTGGTTGGATACACCGCGCCACTATAGCCGATTTGTTCCCGCGCTAGCAGCTGGCGCACCAGCCAGAGCTGCCGCCATGCGTCTGCCGTCAGCCGTCAGCCGTCAGCCGTCAGCCGTCAGCGACGGAAGCGCATCGCACCCAGCAGCGCCAGCCCGCCCAGCATCAAGGCATAGCTGGCTGGCTCAGGAACAGGCGAGACACGCGCATAGCTGATCGACAGAACGGGATCGACGAGGCGCATACGCGCGGTCGACTCCACAGTTCCCCCAAACGAACCACTAGGCCAATTCCATGAGCCAGGTTCGGTCTCCAAAAATAATGTGCTGGCAACGCTCACAGCGAAACTTCCTGTCAATGCCCCTGCATTTGACAATACCGAAAACGGTACGCTGCCGTTGAGATCCTTAAACTGTTGTCTTATGCTGCCGCCGCCCTCGACGTAAAGGAAGGAACTTGACTCATTGTTTGCGCTACCAGCGGTACTATCATCGTATTGCTGCGGAGCAGGCGCAGGCAGCAATTCGCCGACCCATGTCCCGCTATATTCGATACGTGTTATCTCATAGCCATTCCGAACACCCACATTATAATAAGCGTCGACTATGGTGCCATCGGTTCCATGATAAAGACTGCTCAATGAAAATTTGGCGTATGCTGCAAAATCCGTCAGAGAAAATTGGGCAACATTATTGGCATCAGAAATTAAGGTTGCCCCACTCCAATAGTCCCATGGGCCGGTAGACTTCAAAGTGAACCCTTGCGTTGCCAGGTTCACATCCGCGTGTGCCCAGGATGTAGCGCTGATGGCAAAAATGGCAGCAATAGTATGTATTTTGAGGGACATAACGATCCAATCACAATGAAAAAATTATTTAATTAACATCTCTTGATTGAACCACACGCCATAATAATTATCAATTAGTATTTTTAAATTTATAATTATTTTAATCTCGCTGGATTTTTCCTCGCAGCAGACTGTGCCATACCGGGCGCTCCTCGCTGGCAGGAATGGCAACATAGTCTGTGCTTGACTTCCCTGGTCATTCTGGCAAATTGAATATCAAGTTGAAACTCTGGGGAAGTACCCGTATGCGCCTGAGCGATTTCCTGTTTGCTGCAGTGCTCTGCATATCTGCCCTGCCCGCCCTGGCCTGCCGCATGACGATGGCGCTCGAACAATGGCCGCCGTACCTGTATCGCGACGCCCGGGGCAGCTATACGGGGCTGGACCTGGAACTGCTGCGCGCCATCTTCAAGGAAGCGCGCTGCACCTTGCTGACCGTGCCGGAACTGCCCACGGCGCGGCGCCAGCTGCTGTTTCAGAAAGGGGGACTGGACCTGATGCTGGCCGCGTCCGAAACGCCGGAACGCCAGTCCTATGCGCGCTTCTCCATCTCGTACCGCGATGAAGCCGTCGGCGTCTTCGGCAAGGCCGGCACGCCCGCCGCGCAGCGCCATGTCGCCAGCTTCGGCCAGCTGGCGCGCGGCAAGGCCACGCTGCTGGCGCCCAAGGTGGGCTGGTATGGGGCAGAGTATGCGGCGGCCCGTCCGGCAATGGAAAAAGACGGCCGCCTGAATACCTTCGGCAGCTTCCAGCAGGGGTTGCGCATGCTCGATGCGGGCCGCGCCGACCTGCTGCTGGGCGACGTGCTGGCCGTGCGCCACGAAGCGCGCCTGCAGGGCGTCGCCTTGACCGCCCTGCCCTTCCTCGCCCTGCGCGCGCCCGTGCACCTGATGCTCAATGCGCACAGCACCAGCACGGCCGATCTGGCGCGCCTGAACGCCGCCATCACGCGCCTGGAACAGCGCGGCGTGCTGGCGGCGATACGCGCCCGCTACGACGCGCCGTAAGGCGATCAGCCCTTGCTGGCCGCTTCCAGGATTTCCAGCTTCGTCTCGCGGCCATTCTTTTGCACGCCCTGCGCCTTGTCGTAGCTTTCGATCAGGGCGCGGTACGGCGGCACGATGTGATCCGTCATGATGGCGGCGAAATCCATCGCATCGGCGCGGTTCCAAGTGCTCATCACTTCAGCCAGCACGGCATACGTGTCGATCGGCACGGCACCGGCCTGCGTGACGCGCGCCATGGTGATGTCGGTGGCCATCTTCGACCAGTTGCCGGAGGCATCGATGATGGCAAACACCTTGTAGCCGGCCGCCAGCGCGCTGATGGTGGGGAAGGCCATGCACACGCTGGTGAGCGTGCCGGCGATCAGCAGGGTCTTGCGGCCCGTCTTTTCGATGGCCTCGACCCAGGCCGGATTGTCCCAGGCATTGATCTGGCCCGTGCGCGGGATGTAGACGGCATCCGGGTTGAAATGGTGGATTTCCGGGATCAAGGGGCCGTTCGGGCCGTCGGGCACGGAAGCGGTGGTAAACGTCGGCATGTTGGCCAGACGCGACAGCTTGGCCAGCGCCGTGACGTGGCCGCGCAGCACGTGCTGCTCGATGTCGCGCACCAGCTGGAACAAGCCGCTCTGGTGGTCGATCAGCAGCATGACGGCGTCGTCGGGATCGATCATCGGTGGCAAACCTTGGAAGTTGGCGGGGGTGCTCATGGTGGTCTCCTCAAAAGCCGTGCCGCGGGATGCGACACGGGTACTGCACAAATGAATGACACAAACTACGTCGCGATGCGGGCGAAGCGGCCGCTGTTGAAATCCTCGAACGCCTGCGCGATTTCCGCTTCGGTGTTCATGACGAAGGGACCATGGCCGACGATGGGCTCGTCGATCGGCTCGCCGCTCAGCAGCAGCACCACGGCGTCGTTGTTCGCCTCGACGGTGATGCTGTCGCCGTCGCGCCCGAACAGCGCCATCTGCGCTTCGCGCACCACGCTCTCGCCATTGACCAGCACCGTGCCATGCAGGACGATCAGCGCCGTGCTCCAGCCGGCGTGCACCGGCAACTCCGTCAGCTTGCCCTGGGCCAGGCGCACATCCCACACCTGCATCGGCGAGAACGTGCGGGCCGGGCCATGCTGGCCGCCGAAGTCGCCGGCGATCACGCGCACGGAACCTGCGTCGTCGGGCAGCGCCACCGTGGGAATCGTGTCGCTGGTGATGGCCTGGTAGCCGGGCGCCGTCATCTTGTTTTTCGCCGGCAGGTTCACCCACAGCTGCACCATTTCCAGCGTGCCGCCCGACTGCGTGAAGGCAGGCGAGTGAAACTCTTCATGCAGGATGCCGGCGCCGGCCGTCATCCATTGCACGTCGCCGGGGCCGATCACGCCGCCCTGGCCCGTCGAATCGCGGTGCGCCACTTCGCCCTTGTAGACGATGGTCACCGTCTCGAAGCCGCGGTGCGGGTGCGAGCCGACGCCGGGCGGACGCGTGCCGGGCGCGAATTCGGCGGGGCCGGCGTAGTCGAGCAGCAGGAAGGGGCTCAGCTGCTTGCCATGGCCGTTATACGAAAACATCGAGCGCACGGGAAAACCGTCGCCGACCCAGTGCTGGCGCGGTGCGCTGTAGATACCTGTGACTGTGTTCATCTCGATCTCCTGTTCGGGTTTGCATTACGATGGAGACAGAATACGCTTGCAACGATAAGGGCGGTAGACGGTAAAATAGGCCATCAGCGTTCCAAAAATAGAACGATCAAGGAGGCGGCATGCAGGACCTGAATGACTTGTATTACTTTGTGCAGGTGGTCGACCATGGCGGCTTCGCGCCGGCCGGGCGCGCGCTGGGCATGCCGAAATCCAAGCTGAGCCGGCGCATCGCGCTGCTCGAAGAGCGCCTGGGCGCGCGCCTGCTGCAGCGCACGACGCGGCATTTTTCCGTCACCGACGTGGGACAGACGTTTTACGAGCATTGCAAGGCGATGCTGGTGGAAGCGGAGGCGGCGCAGGAAGCGATCGAACTGACGCGGGCCGCGCCGCGCGGCACGGTGCGCCTGTCCTGCCCCATCGCCCTGCTGCACTCCCTGGTCGCGCCCATGCTGGCCGGCTTCATGCGCGAGCATCCGCAAGTGACCCTGCTGCTCGAAGCGAGCAACCGCCGCGTCGACCTGGTGGCCGAAGGCATCGACGTAGCCATCCGCGTGCGCCCGCCGCCGCTGCCCGACAGCGACCTGGTGCTGCGCGTGCTGGCCGAACGCAGCCAGTGCATGGTGGGCAGCCCCCTGCTGTTCGGCGACGCCCCCAGGCCGACAGCGCCAGCCGACCTGGCCGACTGGCCCAGCCTGGCCCTGGGCATGCCGCAGCAGCACTACCAGTGGGATTTATACGGCCCCGATGGCGCGCGCGCCCAGCTGCGCCACGTGCCCCGTTTCGTCACGGGCGACATGCTGACCCTGCGTGACGCGGCCGTGGCCGGCGTGGGCGTGGTGCAGCTGCCGACCATGATGATTACCGAACAGGTGGCCAATGGCAGCCTGCTGCCGCTGATGGGGCAATGGCGGCCGCAGCGCGAAATCATCCACGCCGTCTTCCCGTCGCGGCGCGGCCTGCTGCCGGCCGTGCGCGCGCTGATCGACTACCTGGCGCACAGCTTCGCCGCGCTGGAGGAGGAGTGACGGTTTTCAGGTACGATGGCGTACTCCCGAATCGCCTGGATACCGCATGCGTTTATTGATTCTGTCGGACCTGCACCATGAGCTATGGCGCGACGAAGCGCCGCAGGGCGACCTCACGCTCAGCTGCCCCGACGCCGTGGTCCTGGCCGGCGACATCGATACGGGTTCACGCGCCGTCGCCTGGGCCACCACCGCGTTTGCGGGCCTGCCCGTGCTGTACGTGCATGGCAACCACGAAGGCTATGGCCACCACCTCGACAAGGTGCGCCAGGAGCTGCGCGCGGCCTGCGCCGCCACGCCGAACGTGCATTTTCTCGACGCCGATACCCACGTCATCACCGGCCCGGCAGGTGGCAAGGTGCGCTTCCTGGGCGCCACGCTGTGGACGGATTTCCGCCTGCTGGGCGACGACACGCGGCAAGCGGCCATGCGCGACGCGGAAGCCGTCATGAACGACTACAAGCGCATCCGCCTGGCCAACATGGGCTTTCGCAAGCTGCGCGCGGCCGATACGGCCATGTTCCACGCGCAGCAAAAAGCCTGGCTGGCGCGCGAACTGGCGCAGCCCTTCGACGGCCGCACGGTGGTCATCAGCCACATGGCGCCGTCGCTGCTGTCGGTCGACGATGCCTACGGCAGCGAGAGCTGCTCGCCCGCCTACGCCTCGCGCCTGGACGACCTGGCCGCGCAGGCGGACCTGTGGGTGCATGGCCACATTCACGTCTCGCGCGACTACCGCATCGGCCAATGCCGCGTCGTAGCCAACCCCTGCGGCTACAAGACGCGCAGCGGCACGCCGCAAAATCCCCAGTTCAACCCGAACTTCATCGTCGAACTGCCCCCGCGCTAATCCTCAGGCTTCAAACGCCCCGCCAGCAGTTGCTGCAGCCGGTGCTTGCCGGCCCGGCGCGCCGCCCGTGGCGAGGCCTCCGACTGGTGCGTGCCGGCGCCGCCGCGCAGCCTGGCGGCCGCCACCAGCGGATTGCGCGGCTTGGGCGTGGCTTTCACTTTGATCTTCATGGTGTTTCCTTTCAACCCGGTCGTGCAAACAAAAAACCCCGGCAAGTTTCCTCACCGGGGTTTGAAGGACACCGGCCCGGGATCGGCAATGCTGCCGATGGCCCCGAGCGTCATGCGCGGGGCTAGTGGTAAGTCAACTTGCTGCCAGCCTGCTCGAACATGGGTTTCCTTTCTATTTGATGGTTGATCTGCACTGCGGATGACGATTCTGCGCCGTATGCTGCAGTGCGTCAACCGCTTTGCATGGCATATGCGCCAACGTTGTTATTTTGTCGCAGCCGCTTTTTCCTTCGCAATGCGCGCATCGAGCTTGACTTCATTTTTGGCCGCGTAATTGCGGCACGCCTGCGCATCGACGAAGGGATTCGGCGTGACGCCTTCGAGCAATTGCGTCAGTTTAAGGTCGCCGCCGGAGTGGTCCGGGTGGGCCGAGATCAAAATGTCGCACGGCAGTTTGGCGAAGTCCTGCATGACGCGGCGGAAGGCCGGCGTCAGGTCCCCATGGCGTTCATCGCCCAGGTAGTGAAAATCGTCGGCCGCCACCGGCGTGAGGCTGGCACCGAACACCACGTTCAGGCATTCCTTGCGCTGCGCATCCTCGCACGACACCCAGGTCCAGCTGGTGCTGCCCGGCGTATGGCCAGGCGTGTAGCGTGCCGTGACGGTCACCTCGCCCAGTTGCAGGGTTTCGCCATCGGCGATCTCGCGCACGTTTTCCACGGCCGGCATGGGGTCGATTTCGCCCGCTTGCGGGTCCATGGCGAGTACCGATCCCGCACGCAGCGCCTGCGCACCGAGCGGGCTGGCGACCACTTGCGCGCCGCTGTCGCGGGCCAGGGCGGCGATGCCGCCCGAATGGTCGAAATGCGCTTCCGTATTCAGGATGAACTTGATGTCTTCCAGGCGAAAACCCAGCTCGAGGATATGTTCCTTGATCGCGGCCACCGATTGCGGCAACGCGCCATCGATCAGGATCAAGCCTTCGCGCGTATCGATCAGCACCACGCTCAAGCCGCCCACGCCCACGTAATACGTGTCGCCGTGGATACGCGCCGGCTGCTGCGGGCGGTTCCACTGCGCCGCATACGGCGAGGCGATCGGCTGCGTCAAGGGATCGACGGCGGGCGTGGCGGCATGCGCCGTCAAGGGCAGCGTCATGGCGGCCAGCGCGATGCCGAGCAAGGTCTTGGGAAGGAAGAAAGGCGGCATGCGGCTCCAGTAATGAGTGTGCGGTAATCGATGCCACAGAGTAACGTCGCTACCCTCGCGCGGTCAAGCAAGCCATCATCCTAACTTGCGCTACGATAGAGGTCCATACACTTTCGTGCGCCTTGCCGCCTTCTTGCCATGCGTTTGCTGATCCTGTCCGACCTGCACCTGGAAGTCTGGGGCGAAGACACGCCCGCCATCGACCTTGCCGCTAGCCGCCCCGACGTGGTGATCCTGGCCGGCGACATCGACACGGGCAGCAACGCCATCGCCTGGGCCGCGCGCACCTTCGGCGCCCTGCCCGTGCTGTACGTGCATGGCAATCACGAGGGGTATGGCCACCAGCTCGAACGCATGCAGGACGCCGTGCGCGACGCCTGTGCCAGCGCCAATGCGCACGGTGCCAACATCCGCCTGCTCGACGGCGATGCCGTGACGCTCGATGGCGTGCGCTTCCTCGGCGTCACGCTGTGGACGGATTTTCTGCTGTTCGGCGCCGAGCGCCGGGATGAAGCCTTGAGCGCGGCGCAAAGCTACATGCCCGACTACAAGCGCATCAGCACGGGCGGCGACACGCCGCGCCTGCTGTGCGCCAGCGACACGGCGCAGCTGCACGCGCAGCACCGCTCGTGGCTCGAGCAGCAGCTGGCGCAACCGTTCGAGGGCAAGACGGTCGTCATCACGCACATGGCGCCGTCGATGCTGTCGGTGGAAGAGCAATACGCGACAAACCTGGGCTCGCCCGCCTTCGCCTCGCAGCTGGACGACCTGGTAGCCCAGGCCGACCTGTGGGTGCATGGCCACATGCACGCCTCGCTCGACTACCGCGTGCAAGGCTGCCGCGTCGTCTGCAACCCCTGCGGCTACAAGCGGCCCGATGGCGCGCCGGAAAACGATCACTACGATTCCGGCTTCATCGTCGACCTCGCCGGCACGGTTTAATTTTTCAGATAGCGCAGCTGCACCACGCCGCTGGGCAGCTGGCGCGTGTGGTCCAGGCGCCAGTCACTGCGCGGCAAGCCGTCCTCGAACAGGCGCACGCCCTTGCCCAGCACCACGGGCAGCACGGACAAGGTCAGGCTGTCGACGACGCCTTCACGCAAACCGGCGCGGATGACGGCGCCGCCATCGAGATACACGTGGCGGCAGCCGTCTTCGGCCAGCCCCTCCAGTACCGCCCCTACGCTGCCTTCGCGGCGCTGCTCGCCATGGCGCGGCGCGAAGTCGCGGTGGCTCAATACCACCACGCGCTTGCCCGCATACGGCCACGGCTCGAACCCCAGCACGGCGTCATACGTCGTGCGGCCGATCAGCAGGGTATCGACCTGCTCCATCAAGGCCGTATAGCCGGTGGCGTCGGGCGAGTCGGGCGCCAGTTCGGCCAGCCAGGACAGGTCGCCGTTTTCTCCCGCGATACAGCCGTCGATGCTGATGCCGAGAAAAGCGCTGACAAAAGGTTTTTGCATGGATGTTCCTTCATTTAATTCTACGGTGTAGAATTATGCCCATGAAAACCGTAAAACTTCAAGACCTGGAATCTCCCGTGCGCCGCGCCGGACGGCCGCGCCGCGTGGCGCCCGCGCTGGACAGTGCCGCCATCCTGCAGGCGGCCTTGGCCCTGCTGGAAGAAAAAGGCGAAGCGTTTTCCATGCGCACGCTGGCGCAGAGCCTGGGCGTCGATGCCATGGCCCTGTATCACTACTACGCGGGGAAAGAGGAGTTATTGCTGGCCTTGATGGCGCAGCGTTTTGCCGCGCTCGATCCGCGCCAGCCGCCGTTTACGCAACGCCAGAGGCCGCAGCGCCGCCTGCTCGCGCTGTGCGCGCTGTACCTGGAACTGGTCAGCGCCACACCGTATTTCGTGCGCCTGATGGCACGCGGGCTGGTGACGCAAGCCGATGTGGCAGAGCGCTTTACGGCGCTGTTCGAGCTGGCCGTGGAGGCCCTCGATCTGGATAAAAAGACCCGCTTGCGCGGGCGCGACGCACTCGTCGATTTCCTGCACGGCTATGCGCTGGCCGGCAGGCCCACCAGCGAGACCGCCTGGCATGCGTCCGTCGGCCTGATCCTGGCGGGCATGGCCGCCGAACGCACCGGTGGATGACGCCCGGCGGCCGGCCGTCCTAGCGGCGCATCAAGCCAGCAGCTTGAGCAGCGCCTGGGCGGCCGCTTCCGACGAAGCCGGGTTCTGGCCCGTGACCAGCAAGCCATCGGTGACGGCGTACGGCTGCCAGTCGCCCAGCTTTGAGTAAACGCCGCCGTTTTGCTTGAGCATGTCCTCGACGAGGAAAGGCACGATGGCCGTCAAGCCGACGGCGTCTTCCTCGGTATTCGTAAAGCCCGTCACCTGCTTGCCGCGCACCAGCGGCGTGCCGTCGGCCGCCTTCACATGGCGCAGCACGCCAGGCGCATGGCAGACGGCGGCAACGGGCTTGCCGGCGGCGATCATCTGCTCGATCAGCGCGATCGAGTGCGGGTCTTCGGCCAGGTCCCACAGCGGGCCATGGCCGCCCGGGTAGAACACGGCGTCGAAGTCGGCCGCCTTCACGTCGGCCAGCTTGCCCGTGTTGGCCAGCACGGCTTGCGCAGCGGCGTCCTGCTTGAAGCGGCGCGTGGCATCCGTTTGCGAATCGGGCTCGTCGCTTTTCGGGTCCAGCGGCGGCTGGCCGCCGTTGGGCGAAACGACCGTCAGCTTCGCGCCCGCTTCCTGCAAGGCATAGTAGGGCGCGGCGAATTCTTCCAGCCAGAAGCCGGTTTTCTTGCCCGTGTCGCCCAGTTGATCGTGCGAGGTCAGTACCATCAGGATGTTCATGTTGTTTCCTTTTATGTCAGGGTTACAGTGCTGCTTCGAGAATACGGCGGCTGCGCGCGAGGTCGATATCGCGGTGTTCGCCGAGGGAGGTCATGCCATGTGCTTCCAGTTGCGTCAAAACCGCTTCCACCGCTTCCTGGCCCAGCTGATAGGCCGACAAACGGGTCGGAATGCCCAGCCCTTCAAAGAAGGCGCGGGTGCGGGCGATGGCGGCGGCTATGCGCTCGTCGTCGCTGCCCTCCGTGATGTTCCAGACACGTTCGCCATATTGCAGCAATTTGCCGCGTTTCTGCTCGCGCTGCACGTCCAGCAGTGCGGGAAGCACCAGGGCCAGGGTGCGCGCATGGTCGATGTCGTACAGGGCCGTCAGTTCGTGGCCGATCATATGGGTGGCCCAGTCCTGCGGCACGCCGGCGCCGATCAGGCCATTCAGGGCCAGGGTGGCCGTCCACATCAGGTTGGCGCGCGTGGCGTAATCGTCGGGCGAGGCGACCGCCTGCGGCGCGATCTCGACCAGGGTCTGCAGCAAGCCTTCGGCAAAGCGGTCCTGCACCTTCGCCTGCACCGGATAGGTCAGATACTGTTCCGTGGTGTGGACGAAGGCGTCGACCAGGCCATTGGCCACCTGCGTGGCCGGCAAGGTAAACGTTTTGCCGGGGTCGAGCACGGAAAACTGCGGGTACAGCAGCGGGTTGCGAAAACTCAGCTTGGCATGCGTGGCTTTTTTCGTCACCACGCCGCCGCTGTTCATTTCCGACCCCGTGGCCGGCAAGGTCAGCACCGTGCCGAACGGCAGGGCGCGCTGCACATTGGCACCGCCGCGCTCGGCGATTTCCCACGGCTCGCCGTCGTACAGGGCGGCCGCGGCGACGAACTTGGTGCCGTCGATCACGGAGCCGCCGCCGACGGCCAGCAGGAAGTCCAGCTTCTCGCCACGCACCTGGGCCACGGCGCGCATCAGGGTTTCATAGCTGGGATTGGGTTCGATGCCGCCAAACTCCTGCACCGTGCGCTGGCCCAGCGCAAGAGCAGTGCGCACTTCGGCCAGGGTGCCCGTCTTTTCCGCGCTGGCGCCGCCGTACAAGATCAGCACGCGCGCATCGTGCGGCACCAGGGTGGACAATTTGACGACCGTGTCGGCACCAAAGACGATACGGGTCGGGTTGTGGAATTCAAAATTCTTCATGCTGCTCCTTTATTATTAGACTGGTCGTCTAGAATGCAGTTCAAAAAACGCGGACGTCTGTCATCCGCGTACCTGGCGCCCTTATTGATCCGGCGGCAGCTGCAACATGGCCAGGGTCGCCCGCCAGGCCGTTTGCAAGGCGCTGGCGTCACGCCGCAGCTTGGTCAGCAAGGCCGCGCCCAGCCACAGCTGGTACAAGGTGGCGGCCATCTGCGCCGGGTCGGCCACCGATGGCAGCGAATCGTCCACCCTGCCCCGCGCGATGGCCAGGGCCAGCCTGGCGATGATGCGGTGGGTGCCGTCAAGCAGCGCCACGCGCATCGGTTCCGACATGTCCGCCACTTCGCTGCTGAGCTTGACCACCAGGCAACGGCAATCGCAGCCGCTGCCATCGAGGCTGTCGCTGGTCCAGCTGGCCCAATACGCCATCAGTGACCGCGCCGCGTTCTGGCCGGGCTGGCCCAGCACGCGCTCCATTTCGTCCAGGTAGCGCGTTACGTAGTCTTCCAGCATCGCTACGCCAAACAATTCCTTGGACTTGAAGTAATGGTAGAACGAGCCCTTGGGCACGTCGGCGGCCGACAAAATCTCGTTCAGCCCCACGCCGGCAAAGCCCTTGCGCGTGATGATGGCCTTGCCCTGGTCGATAATGTGCTGGCGCACGTCGGTGTATTCAGCTTTCATGCGAGGCATTGTAGCACAATTAGACCAGTCGTCTAGATCTTCTATTTCCATGCAACGGCTGCGAACTACGCGCGCTTGTCACGCATGGCGTCTTCACCAGGCTTCTCGCGAAGATCAACAGCGCCATGATCCTGGGCGCGCCATTCGCGGCGCAATTGCGCCATCCTGTTGAAGGCGGTCCTCGCCAATTTCCACCAGGCGAACGGACGCGGATCGGCAAGCATGCTGAGCGCCCTGGAATAATCGAGCGTCAGTCCGGGCGTCCACGCCATCGTCACGGCACGCTTGCGGATCTGGGCGGCTACCCACAACTCCGGCGTCGCCAGGATGCGGAAAAACACTCGCCAGCCTGCGCGATCTCCATACAGGCGGCCAACGGCGCCGTCGATCGCCGCCTCCAATGCCCGGGCCACCGTACTGGAACAATTACGATGCGTGAGATTGTAAGTCGTGTCGCAGCGATACCGTCGCCAGAAAGCCTGCAGCTGGCGCGGGTCGTAATTCCGGATACGGACCTGAACGGTGGACGGGCACCATGCCTTGGATTCTGTCGCATAATCCGGCTGGAATACGCCCGGCACGTCATTCTCCCGGGTGGCGCGCAGCAGGCGCCCGAAATCGTCCGGCGAGCGGTCGATCTCTGTGCGCGGATACAGGCTGATATAAATACCTTCCGGCGATTCCAATGCCGCATGCCCGGTAGAGATCACGCCGTTGACATCGACCGCGGCGATATAGCGATCGACAATCGGATAATGTTGGGTCGGCGACCTGGCGGAACCGGCAGGCGTCCAGACATGCACCGTCAGCGCCTGTTCATGCTCCGCTGGAGGACCTTCCCACTCCACTTGCGTGTATGCAGAAGCAAGGTGTTCATCCGGCTGGACTGCGGAATGCGCCGATTCCGACAGGGCCGGATTACCGCTCATGCGGCGAACACGGGCTGCCAGCCCCATCAAGTTGGCGCCGCCAAACATCAGAAACAAGCCCAGGCAATAAGGCAGTGTTCCAACATAATGCGTCGGGTATGGCTGATAAAAGAAGATTGCCAGCGCAATCTCGGCCAGGCCCCAGGAAAAGGCCACGCGCCAGCGCCGATAGCGGACCATGTAAGCGGAAATGCACTGTATCAGTCCGTCGGCGAGAAACAGCGTTCCAAAAATCATCGATAACAGGAAATTTCCATGGTGATGACCGGCGAAGATCAGCATCGCCGCCAGCACCACGGCGCAGCCTTTCACGTAGCGCAAGATGCGCTGTCCGCCGACGCCAGTCCATGCCACAGCCAGCGTTGCCAGACCTTCGACCAGGAACAGATAAGCAAAAAAATTGATCGGGAAGTACATCGCATTGTCGAGCGCATCAATAAAGATGACCAGGCCTGCGAGCAGCCATATCAATCCGATCAGCAGGATACTGCGCCAGCGCTTGCGTAGATATTCAACGCCCAATAACAGCAACACCAATCGGATCATGAATGCTCCTCCTGTTTTACCTGCAGCAGCAATACCCGGACAATACACGTCAACTGGTCGTCATGGCCGTGAAAATACATGACGATGGACTTTCACATCATTTGAGAATGGAAACTGTCGCAATCCATGAATCAGCGTCAAAGATGAGATTCTTCAGGAAAGTATCATAAAAGATAAAGATGTCAGGTTTGCTTGTCGGCAATCGTAGCCGCACCATGCAGTCGTTATTGGCCCCTGTTTTCAATCAGGCTCGCCGCGACGTCAAGACCTGCCCCCGTTGCAAGGGCGTAGCTGAGAAACTTCTTTTACATGCAATGAGTTGCGGCAGCGGCTGTAAACGTGGTCGTTTTCGCGCTGGCCACCGCATTCTCATCGTCGATCGTCATGTCCGCATCAGATGGTGAAGGCCCGACGCGATGTCAGGCCCTGCCTTATGCGAACTTCTTGAAATCCGGCTTCCTCTTTTCAAAGAAGGCCGTAAACGCTTCCTTCGCCTCCGCGCCGCCCAGCATGGCGCTGAACAGTTTGTTTTCCTCGGCGATGGCCGCCTTCATCGGTTCCATGCGGCTTTGCTTCATCAGGCGCTTGGTGGCGCGGATGGACGCCGCTGGCAGGGCTACCAGCTTGGCGGCCTGGCCTTGCGCGAACGTCATCAGGTCGTACAGGGGCACGACTTTCGAGACGAGGCCCATTTCCAGCGCTTCGCTGGCGGGGAAGGACTCGCCCAGCATCAGCTTTTCCGCCGCGCGCGGGTAGCCGGCCAGTTGCGTGAGCAGCAGGCTGGAGCCGAATTCCGGGCACAGGCCCAGCTGCGTGAACGGCATCGAGAAGCTGGCGTTGTCGGCCGCGTAGACGAGGTCGCAGTGCATCAACAAGGTGGTGCCGATGCCGATGGCGGGGCCGGAGACGGCTGCCACCACGGGCTTACTGCTGCCGTACAGGGCGCGCATGAACTGGAACACGGGACGGTCATGGTCGAGCGAGCCATCCTTAGGACGCGCCGTCTTCATGAAATCATCGAGGTCGTTGCCGGCCGTGAAAATCTCGCGCTTGCCGCAGATCAGGATGGCGCGCACTGCATCGTCCGTCTCGGCCGCCACCAGCGCATCGGCCAGGGTCTGGTACATGGCGCCCGTGATCGCATTCTTGCGTTCCAGGCGGTTGAATTCCAGGGTCAGAATGCCCTCGCTCTTGCTGCACAAAATATCCATGTCGTCTCCAAAAAGATAAAGGGCGCCGGGGTAATCCCGCAGCGCCCAAGTTTTGACCAATCCTATCTGACCACTGACGTCACGACGCCTGTGTCATCAGACGCGTTCGAAGATGCCTGCTGCACCCATGCCGGCGCCCACGCACATCGTCACCATGCCGTACTTCCGCTTGGTGCGCTGCAGCGCGTGGATCACGGTCGCGGCGCGGATGGCGCCGGTGGCGCCCAGCGGGTGGCCCAGGGCGATCGCGCCGCCCATCGGGTTCACTTTTGCCGGGTCCAGGCCCAGGTCGCCGATGACGGCCAATGCCTGTGCGGCAAACGCTTCGTTCAGCTCGATCCAGTCCAGCTGGTCTTGCGTGATGCCGGCGGCGGCGCACGCTGCGGGAATGGCGAATTTCGGACCGATGCCCATGATTTCCGGCGGCACGCCGCGCACGGCGAACGAGGAGAATTTCGCCAGCGGGGTCAGGTTATGCTCGCGCAGGATTTTTTCGCTGACGATCAGCAGCGCGCCGGCACCGTCGGACATCTGCGAGCTGTTGGCGGCCGTCACGCTGCCCTTGGCGGCGAACACGGGTTTGAGTTTTGCCAGCGACTCCATCGACGAATCGGCGCGCGCGCCTTCGTCGGTGTCGACGGTGCGGCGCGTGACATCGACCTGGCCGGTAGCCAGGTTCGGCGTGCGCGTGATGATTTCGACTGGCGTCGTTTCCGCCTTGAAGAAACCGGCTTGCTGCGCGGCGATGGCGCGGCGGTGCGATTCGACGGAGAACGCGTCCTGCTGTTCGCGCGACACTTTCCATTGCTGCGCCACTTTTTCGGCCGTCAGGCCCATGCCGTAGGCCATGCCGATGTTCTCATCGCTGAACATGTCCAGGTTCATCGATGGGTGGTGGCCCATCATCGGCACCATCGACATCGATTCGATGCCGCCGGCGATCATGACGTCGGCTTCGCCCACGCGGATGCGGTCGGCCGCCATGGCAATGGCCGTGATGCCCGAAGCGCAGTAACGGTTGACGGTAACGCCACCCACGGTTTTCGGCAAGCCGGCCAGCAGCACCGAGTTACGCGCGATATTGAAGCCCTGCTCCGCTTCCGGGAACGAGCAGCCGATGATGGCGTCGGTGATCAATGCAGGGTCCAGGCCAGGCGCTTGCGCCAGGGCCGATTGCAGCACGCGCACCAGCAGGTCGTCCGGGCGGGTGTTTCTGAACATGCCGCGCGGCGCCTTGCCGATCGGGGTGCGGGTTGCAGAGACGATGTAGGCGTCTTGAAGTTGTTTGCTCATTTTGTTCTTTCAAAGATGTTGAACGAGGTTCGTGTTCTGTCGAATGTCCTGGGTGGCGGTCTATCGCTTCTGCGACAGATACCAGTCCACCGTCACCTGTGCCGCCAGCGTGCCTTCGGCATCGAAAATATCGACTGCCACGGGAAACGCCACCTTGCCATCCTGCGCCAACTGCGCCTTCAAGGCAGCCAGGTCGCCCGGCACGCGGCCTTCGGCGCGTGTCGCGCCCCGGGCCACCTTCTGGTACTGAATGCGCGACTCCTTGGCCACCGGGCGCAAGCCCAGTATCAGCTCGGCGAAGCCGCCAGCCATGGCCGCGCCGGAAGCCGTTTCGGCCAGGGTAAACAAGGCGCCCGCATGCTGCGTGCCCAGGTGATTATGCAGTTTGGGATCGTCCGGCAGCGACACCTTCGAGGTGCCGGCGCCGATCTCGTCGATGCTGATCCCCAGCAGCCGCACGAAGGGCAAGGTGTCCATCATCTGTTGTTTGATACGGTCATACACCATGCTTGGCCTCACGCGCAGCAGTACTTTAAAAACAAGGGACAGGATCGTCATCGACGTTGTGCTTAGTTGCGTACCGGCTTACCGGTCTGCATCATGCCCATGATCCGTTCCTGGGTTTTCGGATGGTTCAACAGCTCCAGGAATGCCTTGCGTTCCATATCCAGCAGCCACTGTTCGCTGACGAAACTGCCCTGGTCCACGTCGCCGCCCGATACGATCTCGGCGATCATCTCGCCCAGCTTGAAATCGTGCGCCGAAATGAAGCCGCCGTCGCGCATGTTGACCAGCTGTGCCTTGATGGTGCCCCAGCCGTAACGGCCGGTCACCTGGATCAGCGACGGCAGTTGCGGACGGAAGCCCGCGTCGAACATGGCGCGCGCTTCGACCTTGGCCACGTGCAGCAGCTCGTAGGCGTTGAACACGATCACGTCGTCTTCCTTCAGGTAGCCCATCTTCTTCGCTTCCAGCGCCGATTTCGACACGTTGGCGGTGGCCGCATTGGTGAAGCCCGTCTTCAGGAATTGCAGGATATCGTTACCCTTGGCTTCCTTGTAGGCGCGCTGCGCCGCTTCCTTCAAGCCGCCGCCGGCAGGAATCAGGCCCACGCCCACTTCCACCAGGCCGATATACGACTCGATCGAAGCCACGCGCTTCGATGCGTGCAGCGCCAGTTCGCAACCGCCGCCCAGTGCCAGGCCAGCGACCGCGGCGATCACCGGCACGTTCGCGTATTTCAGCGACATGAAGGTGTTCTGCAGTTCGGCGATGATCGGATCGACGGCTTTCACGCCGCCTTGCATGAACGCCGGCAGGGCCGATTGCAGGTCGGCGCCGGCCGAGAAGGCACCGCCTTCGGCTGCGTCCGCGTGCCAGATCACCAGGCCCTTGAAGTTCTTTTCCGCTTCGGCCAATGCCAGTTTCAGGCCATTGATGACGCCTTCGCCGATCACGTGCATCTTGGTCTTGAACGAGATGATCAGGACGTCGTCGCCCGTATGCCAGACGCGCACGGATTCGTCTTCGAAGACGGTGGTGCCGGCGGTCTTGCCGTCGATGGCGCCGCTGCCCAAGACCGGCGCGCGGAACGGCTGGCGGTCGTACACGGCCAGGCTCGAACGGGGCACGAAGCTGTTCGACACGGCGGAGTACGAACCTTCCGGCGTGTGCACGCCGCCTTTTTCAGCGACCGGACCTTCGAAGACCCAGGCAGGCAACGGTGCGTTGCACAGCGCGTGGCCGGCGTCGATGTCTTCCTTGACCCAGTTGGCCACTTGCAGCCAGTTCGATGCCTGCCACGTTTCAAACGGACCGACGTTCCAGCCGAAGCCCCAGCGCATGGCGAAGTCGATGTCGCGCGCATTGTCGGCCACGGTGTCCAGATGGATGGCGATGTAGTGGAAAGCGTCGCGGAAGATCGCCCACAGGAACTGGCCCTGCGGATTCGTCGATTCGCGCAGCGCCTTCATCTTCTTGACCGGATCCTTTTCCTTCAGGATGCGGGCGATGATGTCGGCCGCCTTGGCGCCGCCAGCCACGTATTCACCGGTGGCGAAATCGAGGCGTTGGATTTCCTTGCCAACCTTCTTGTAGAAGCCCGCGCCGCTCTTCTGGCCCAGCGCGCCTTTTTCCACCAGCTGCGCCAGCACGGCCGGCGTCTTGTAGACGGCGGCGAACGGGTCGTTCGGCAGGTAGTCCTGCATGGTCTTGATCACATGGCCCATGGTGTCCAGGCCAACCACGTCCGCCGTGCGGAAGGTGCCCGACTTGGCGCGGCCCAGCTTGGAGCCGGTCAGGTCATCGACGACGTCCACGGACAGGCCGAATTTTTCCGCTTCGTGCACGATGGCCAGGATGCCGAACACGCCCACGCGGTTGGCGATGAAGTTCGGCGTGTCCTTGGCGCGGACCACGCCCTTGCCCAGGGTGGTGGTCAGGAAGCCTTCCAGTTGGTCGGCGATTTCAGGCTTGGTGAACGCGGTCGGGATGATCTCGACCAGGTGCATATAGCGCGGCGGATTGAAGAAGTGCACGCCGCAGTAGCGCGATTTCAGGTCGGCGTCGAAGCCTTCGGCCAGCTTGGTGATCGACAGGCCCGAGGTGTTCGAGGCGAAGATCGCGTTCGGGCCAATGTGCGGGGCCACCTTCTGGTACAGGTCGTGTTTCCAGTCCATGCGCTCGGCGATGGCTTCGATGATCAGGTCGCAACCGGCCAGCAAGTCCAGGTTGTCTTCGTAGTTGGCCACCTGGATCAGCGCGGCGTCATCCTTGTTGCCCAGCGGGGCAGGCGACAGCTTTTTCAGGTTCTCGATGGCGCGCAGCACGATGCCATTCTTCGGACCTTCCTTGGCCGGCAGGTCGAACAGCACGACCGGCACTTTCGCGTTGATGCAATGGGCGGCGATCTGCGCGCCCATCACGCCGGCGCCGAGGACGGCTACTTTTTTAACGATGAAATTGGTCATATTTTCCTCAAGTCTTAGAACAGGTCTGCGTCGAGTGCCATCAGGTTGGCCGAACCGGAACGCGCCTGACGGATCAGGGTTGCCGTCTCAGGCTGCAAGCGGGCGAAGTAGAAACGTGCGGTAGCCAGTTTGGCGGTGTAGAACTTGTCGCCGCTGGACTCTTTTTCGAGGGCGATCTTGGCCATCTGCGCGAACAGGTAGCTGTAGATCATGTGGCCGACGACGCGCAGGTAAGGCACGCAGGCCGCGCCCACTTCGTCAGGATTCTGGAAGGCCTTCATGCCGATTTCCATGGTCAGCTTGGTGACTTTGTCGCCCAGGTCGCCCAGCGGGGTGACGAATTCGCTCATCGCTTCATCGGTGCCATTGTCTTCGACGAAAGCCTTGATCTTTTCGCCGAACTTGCGCAGCTTGGCGCCGTTGTCGCCCAGGATCTTGCGGCCCAGCAGATCCAGCGACTGGATCGTGTTCGTGCCTTCGTAGATCATGTTGATGCGCGCGTCGCGCACGTACTGCTCCATGCCCCATTCGGAGATGTAGCCGTGGCCGCCGAACACTTGCATCGCGTCCGAGGTGGCGATCCAGGCGTTATCGGTGATGAAGGCCTTGATGACGGGCGTCAGCAGCGCCACTTCGTCGGCCGCTTCCTTGCGCACGTCGGCGTCCGGGTGGTGCAGTTCGCGGTCGATCTGCAGCGCCACGTACGAGGTAAAGGCGCGCGCGCCTTCGGCGTAGGCTTTGCCCGTCAACAGCATGCGGCGCACGTCAGGGTGCACGATGATGCGGTCGGCCGGCAGTTCCGGGTTCTTGATGCCGGACAGCGAACGCATTTGCGTGCGGTCCTTGGCGTAGATCAGCGCGTTCTGGTAAGCGATTTCCGTCAGGCCCAGCGACTGCATGCCCACGCCCAGGCGGGCCGCGTTCATGAAGACGAACATGGCGTTGAGGCCCTTGTTCGGCTGGCCGATGATCCAGCCTTTGGCGCCGTCCAGGTTCATCTGGCAGGTCGAATTGCCGTGGATGCCCATTTTTTCTTCGATGGCGCCGCAGGTGATCGGGTTGCGCTCGCCGACCGTGCCATCGGCATTCGGCAGGAATTTCGGCACCAGGAACAGCGAAATGCCTTTCGAGCCTTCCGGTGCGTCCGGCACGCGGGCCAGCACCAGGTGCAGGATGTTTTCCGCCATGTCGTGCTCGCCGGCCGAGATGAAGATCTTGTTGCCGGTGATGGTCCAGGAACCGTCCGCCTCAGGCAGCGCTTTCGAGCGCAGCAGGCCCAGGTCGGTGCCGCAGTGCGGTTCGGTCAGGCACATGGTGCCCGTCCATTCGCCCGACACCAGCTTCGGCAGGTAGACTTCCTTCTGGTGGTCGGTGCCGTGTTCCTTCAGGCACTCGTAGGCGCCGTGCGACAGGCCGGGGTACATGGACCAGGCCTGGTTCGACGAGTTCAGCATTTCATAGAACGAATTGTTCAGCACGACAGGCAAGCCCTGGCCGCCGTATTCCGGATCGCAGGCCAATGCCGCCCAGCCGCCTTCGACGTACTGTTTATACGCTTCTTTAAAGCCTTTAGGCGTGGTCACGCTTTTCGTGACGGGGTCGTGGTGGCAGCCTTCGCGGTCGCCGGAGTGGTTCAGCGGGAACAATACTTCGGAGGTGAATTTGCCGCCCTCTTCCAGCACCTGGTTGATGATGTCGGCGTCGACGTCGGCGTACGACGGCATTTGCTTCAGTTCTTCTTCCACTTGCAGGAACTCATGCAGGACGAATTGCATATCCCGGATTGGCGCGACGTATTGACCCATAATTTTCTCCTGAAGACGATTAGCTAAAGTGTTGTACTTGTAGTGCGTGTGCGTTGTTGCGGATACTGCCTGACGGCTTATTTGCTTGTGACGCAATTCTGGTACGACGCCAGCAGGCGGACAAAGCCCGCTTGCGCCCGTTCGATGCTGCCCGGCACGCGCAGGAAGCGCGCATCGTGATGCAGGGCCAGGATCAGGCCATACATCTCGTACACCAGTTGCTGGGCGTCCGTGTCCGCTTTCAGGTCGCCCGTGGCGATCGATTGCTCGACACAGCGCAGCAGCGCGCCCTGCCAGGCCTGCACCATGGCCACCAGGGCCTCGCGGATGGGACCGGGACGGTCGTCATACTCGACGGCGCCGCTGATATAGATGCAGCCGGAAGCGATTTCCACGCTGACCCGCTTGACCCAGCGCGCAAACATCGATTGCAGGCGCTGGATGCCGCGCGGTTCTTTCATGCTGGGGAAAAAGACTTCTTGCTCGAAACGATAGTGGTAAAGCTTGAGCACTTCCATCTGCAAGTCTTCGCGCGAGCCGAAGTGGGCAAACACGCCCGACTTGCTCATGTTCATTTTGTCCGCAAGCAGCCCAATGGTCAGGCCTTCCAGGCCGTCGCGGCTGGACAGGTCCAGCGCCACGTCGAGGATGGCTGCACGGGTCAGTTCGCCCTTGCGCATGAATTTGACTGAAGTATTCAAGATGTCCGTTCTAAAAGTGATGTTGCCGATTTGGCGGACTGAAGCGAGGGTAAAAAAAGCACGCTTCGAAAAAATCCGAACGCTCGTACTATTATCCACTACCACGTAAAAGTCAAACGGGAACTTTAGAGCCGATGTTCTATTGGTGCAGCGCAGCATTTTTTTGCCGCGTGTTTGTAGCGGTTTCAGGCGGCAAAAGCGCTGCGCGCCATTGCCTTGCAGCAACAAGCGCGCCTCAGTCGAGGCCGCCAGCCTTGCTCAATTGACGGCGGTCGCGCTTGGTCGGCCGCCCCTTGATGGTGGTGCCCGGCTCGCGGAACAGCTTGCGCTCCTCGGCCAGCTGCTCGCGGCGGGCGATGCTGGCCGGCGTTTCCGCATACAGCAGGCGCGCCACGGGTGCCGCGCCGCGCTTGTCGGACAGGCCCAGCACGGCCACTTCCCACGTTTCCGCGCCGTTGTCGATGGCCAGCTCGTCGCCCACGCGCACGCTGCGCGCCGGTTTCACGCGCTCGCCGCCCACTTTCACCTTGCCCGTGTCGACGGCTTCGCTGGCCAGCGAGCGCGTCTTGAAAAAGCGCGCCGCCCACAGCCATTTGTCCAGCCTCACCGTTGTCATTTCGTTCATGCGTACTTGCCCACTGAAAAAATGCGCATCACCAGCCGGTACACGAGGAAGGCGGCTTCGTAGCCGATGCGCCGGAAACGGCCGATGTGCTTGAAATCATCCTGGTGGATCACGATGCCGTCGGCCACGCCCTGCTCAATATGCTGGCGCAGGCTTTGCGCGAAGGCCACGTCCTTGATGACCACGTTCGCTTCCTGGTTCAGGAACAGGCTCAGCGCATCAATATTGCTCGAACCCACCGTCGCCCAGTCATCGTCGACGACGGCCACCTTGGCGTGCAGCTGCGTCTTGCGGTATTCGACGATTTTCACGCCGGCGGCCAGCAGTTTCGGATAAAACGAGTGCGCCACGGCATCCTGCATGCGGAACTCGCCCACGCCGATCAGCAGCACCACGTCGACGCCCCGCTGGGCCGCCTGGGCCAGGGCGTGGCGCAGCTTGTGGCCGGGCGCGAAATACGGGTTGGCCAGCATCACGCTTTTCCTCGCCTGGCCCAGCGCCTGCAGGTAGGCGCGCTGGATGGTGCGGCGGTTGCGCAGGTTGTCGCGCACGACAAAACCGGCCACGACAGGATTTTTCGCCAGCTCCTTGCTGACGACGCGCATCTTGCGGTACAGCTTGATACGCCGCACCAGATTCATCTTGCCCAAGCGCGCCCACTGCGCATGCGCCTCTTCATGGATGGCGTCCACCAGCGGGCCCTTCACCTGCACGGCGAAATCCCAGCGCGGCGCTTCCAGGCTGATGTTGTGGTCGTAGTCGCAAAACATGTCGTCATTGATATTGATGCCGCCTACCAGGGCGATCTCGCCATCGGCGACGCAGATCTTGCGGTGCGTGCGCGTGATGCCGCGCCGGAACCACGGGTTGAAGATGCGGTGGTGCACGCCGGCCGCTTCCAGCTGCGCATGCATGGCCTTGACGCGGCGGTTGCCCGTGCCGAACCAGTCTGTGATCATGCACACCAGCACGCCGCGCGCGGCCGCCCGCTTCAGGGCGTCGAGCACCAGGGTGCCCGTGGCGTCATCGGCAAAGATATAGGTTTCGAAATAGACTTCCGAGCGCGCGCCGTCAATGGCGGCTATGAGCGCGGGAAAGTAATCGGTGCCGCAATACAGCAGCTTGATGTCGTTGTGGGCGATGAAATTGACTGTGCGCATGCCGGCAGTCTACGCGAGTTTCAAAGCAGCAACTATCGGCGCGTGGTCCGACAATTTTGCCCACAGGGTGCCATGCATCACTTGTGCGCCCTCCACGTGGAAACCGCGCACATAGATGCGGTCCAGGCGGAACCACGGCAAGGCGGCGGGAAAGGTGCGCGCCGGCACGGGCACGGGCGTTTTCGTCTGGCGCCGCGCCAGGGTGCGCACGAGGTCGCCCAGGGCCGAGTTCGACGCCCGCTGGTCGAACACTTCCACCACGCCCAGCGCATTGCGCAGCTTGTCGCTAAGCGTATTGCGCCAGTCGTTGAAGTCGCCGGCGATGATGACGGGTTCGCCGTGCGGCGCCGATTCCATGACGGCGTCGATCAGCGCCTGCGTCTGGCGGCCCCGTCCCGACTCGAACAGGCCCAGGTGGACCACGTAGCAATGCACGTCGGCCTGCGGCGTCTTGAGTACGCAATGCAGGATGCCGCGCTGCTCATACGCATGGTCGGAGACGTCGTGGTTGGTTTGCGAGGCGATGGGGAATTTGCTCAGCAAGGCATTGCCATGGTGGCCATGGTCGTACACGGCATTCATGCCGTAGGCGGAATGGTGCTCGGCGCCGGCAAAGAACTCGTGCTGCGACGCTTCCGGCCAATGCTTGTGGCCGTTTTTCTCGGCGCCAAAGCGGGCCGCATTGCGGTCGTGCTTGCCTTGCACCTCTTGCAGGAAGACGACATCGGCATGGAACAGGGCGATCGCCTGCTTCAATGCGTGAACTCTGGGCAAGCCCCGCACGGAAGAGACGCCCTTGTGGATATTATAAGTTGCTACGCGGATTTTCATGCATGGATTCTACTCCCAGACGGGCCCCGCGCGGCGCCAGCGTAGGTGCGCGTGCGCACCCAAGTCCCACTTTATCTGCCTGCAGCCGACAGCAGCAGACTACTTGCGGCACTGATGCTGCCGACGACCGAGCCTGTCACCCACAAGCCCTTCACCAGGCTGGGCGCGCTGCTCCAGCTGAACGGCCCGCGTCCGCCAGCAAAGAAACGCGGGTGCAGCAAGAATCCCAGCATCAGCAAGGGCAAGCCCGCCTGCGGAAAGCTGACAAGCGGCTGCTCGGGAAAACAGACGGCATACAGGCTGCCACAGACCCAGGACAGGAACAGCACGCTGATCATGCGCTGCCGTAAAGAAAGTTGAGACCAATTCAGCATGCCATCCTTTCGTCATCGCTGACTTTGTTATTCATCGCGAAATGTTGCTGGGCAATCGTTCTCTATCGGGCAATCAAGCCAGCATGCGTCCCACGCCCGCCGTCACGCTGACGATCAGCGCGGTAATGCCGGCCGCCCAGACGATCTTGACCAGCAAGGGCGCGCCGCGCCAGGCCACCGTGCGCTTGCCCTTGGCAAAGGCGCCCGGATGCAGCAGCCAGCCGATCGCCATCAGCGGCATGCCGATGGGCGGCGTGCGGCCGGGCACGGTGGAGCCAAACAGCAGGAAGATAAAGCACAGGCAAAAAACGATGCCCAGGGTGCCCAGCAGTTTTTGCTGTGCAGTCAAATGTAACCAGTTCAACATGGCATGCTTTCGATGAAAATCAAATGGGACGCGCCAGGCCCGTCATGGCCGGCAATTGCAGAATCGCTTCCGCGTTGGACGACGAGAAACAGCGGTCGGCGGCCGCCAGGTAGGGCAGCCACGCGTATTGCAGGTGTTCGCGGGGGCTCAGGGTGATGGCGATGTCGCGCGGCACTTGCACGCTGAACACGTGTTCCGTGTTGCGCGTCACGCCGGGCGCATAGCGGTGGCGCCAGATCGGATAGATCTCGTACACATTCGACAAGTTCCAGTCGCGCAGCACGATATCGCATCCATCGGCAACGATGCCCGTTTCCTCGAACAATTCGCGCGCGGCCGTCTGCAGCAGCGGTTCGTCGACGGCGTCGACGGAACCCGTCACCGATTGCCAGAAGCCGGGCTGGCCCGCGCGTTCGATCAGCAAGACCTCAAGGTCAGCCGTATGAATGACGACCAGCACGGAAACAGGAATTTTATGAGTCATATCAACAATGAAAAAGGCGCCACGACAGCGCCTTTTTTTGCATAGTGGATCAAACAGCGGCCGCCGGGGCAGCCGCATGCTTCATTACACTACTTTAGGCTCGGCGCTGCGCAAACGGATGTGCAGTTCACGCAATTGCTTCTCGTCCACTTCCGACGGCGCATGGGTCAGCAAGTCTTGCGCGCGCTGGGTTTTCGGGAAGGCGATCACGTCGCGGATCGATTCGGAACCCGTCATCATGGTCACGATACGGTCCAGGCCGAATGCCAGGCCGCCATGCGGTGGCGCGCCGTATTGCAGGGCGTCGAGCAGGAAGCCGAACTTCAGCTGCGCTTCTTCGGCATCGATCTTCAACGCGCGGAACACTTTCGACTGCACTTCTTCGCGGTGGATACGGATCGAACCGCCGCCCAGTTCCCAGCCGTTCAAGACCATGTCGTAGGCCTTGGCGATGCAGGCGCCCGGATCGCTTTCCAGCATGTCTTCATGGCCGTCTTTCGGTGCCGTGAATGGATGGTGGGTCGCCGTCCAGCGGTCCGCTTCTTCGTCGTGCTCGAACATCGGGAAGTCGACCACCCACAATGGCTTCCACACGTCTTCGAACAGGCCGGCTTTCTTGCCGAACTCGCTGTGACCGATCTTCACGCGCAGCGCGCCGATGGCGTCGTTGACGACCTTCGCCTTGTCGGCGCCGAAGAAGATCAGGTCGCCGTCTTGCGCGCCGGTCTGCTCGAGGATCGTGGCCAGCACGTCGGCAGGCAGGAACTTGACGATCGGCGACTGCAGACCTTCAGGACCCTTGGCTTTCTCGTTGACCTTGATGTAAGCGAGGCCCTTGGCGCCGTAGATGGCGACGAATTGCGTGTAGGCGTCGATTTCCGAACGGGGCATGCTGCCGCCTTGCGGTACGCGCAGGGCGACCACGCGGCCGCCTTTCATGTTGGCGGCGCCGTTGAAGACCTTGAATTCGACCGACTTCATGACTTCGGTCAAGTCCGTGAAGGCCAGCTTGACGCGCATGTCCGGCTTGTCGGAACCGTACAGGCCCATCGCTTCGGCGAAATCCATCACCGGGAACGGGTTCGGCAGGTCGATGTTCAGGGTGTTCTTGAAGACGACACGGATCATGTCTTCGAACAGGTCGCGGATTTCCTGTTCCGTCAGGAACGAGGTTTCGCAATCGATCTGCGTGAATTCAGGCTGGCGGTCAGCGCGCAAGTCTTCGTCGCGGAAGCACTTGGTGATCTGGTAGTAACGGTCGAAGTTAGCGACCATCAACAGTTGCTTGAACAACTGTGGCGATTGCGGCAAGGCAAAGAAGCTGCCCGCGTTCACGCGCGACGGCACCAGGTAGTCGCGCGCGCCTTCTGGCGTGGACTTGGTCAGCATCGGCGTTTCGATGTCGATGAAGCCCAGCGCGTCGAGGTACTTGCGCACTTCCATCGTCACCTTGTAGCGCAGGCGCAGGTTGTTCTGCATTTGCGGGCGGCGCAGGTCCAGCACGCGGTGTGTCAGGCGCGTCGTTTCCGACAGGTTGTCGTCGTCCAGCTGGAACGGCACGGGCACGGAAGGGTTCAGCACTTCCAGCTCCGAGCAGACCACTTCGATCTTGCCCGACTTCAGGTTGTTGTTGATCGTGCCTTCGATACGGTTGGTCACGACGCCCGTCACGCGCAGGCAGAATTCGTTGCGCACGGCTTCGGCGACCTTGAACATCTCCGCTTGTTCCGGGTTGCAGACGATTTGCACCAGGCCTTCACGGTCGCGCAAGTCGATGAAAATCAGGCTGCCGTGGTCGCGGCGGCGATGTACCCAGCCGCACAGGCTGACGGTTTGTCCCAGCATGGCTTCGGTAACGAGGCCGCAGTATTCAGTACGCATAGACATAAAATTCTCAGTTCAGGTTAGTGAGTGTTCAATCCGGCCACGTCCCGCATGGGACGCCTGCCTTTATTCTTTGGCTGCCGGGGCCGGTACAGCAACAACTTCCGCAGGCGCCACCACGCCCATCGAGACGATATATTTGAGCGCCGCATCGACGCTCATGTCGAGTTCGACGACATCGCTGCGCTTCATCATCAGGAAAAAGCCTGAGGTCGGGTTCGGCGTCGTCGGCACGTACACGCTGACATAGTCGCCCACCAGGTGGTTCGCCGCATCGCCGCCCGGCACGCCCGTCAGGAAAGCGATGGTCCAGGAGTTCTGGTGCGGATACGGTACCAGCACGGCCTTGCGGAAGGCATTGCCCGACGGGGAAAACAGGGTATCGGACACTTGCTTGACGCTCGAGTACAGGGAATTGACGATGGGTATGCGTTGCAGCAATTTTTCCCACAGTTTCACCACGTAATTGCCGACCAGGTTATTCGTCAGCAAGCCCGTGAAGAACACGATCAGCACCGTCAATACCGTGCCCAGGCCGGGAATGGTGCTCAGTGCGGGAACATTGTGGCCGAACCAGACGCTGGGCTGCGTACTGCCGGGCACCAGCAACAGCGACTGGTCCATCGTGCTGATCACCAGATTCAGCACCCAGGCCGTAATGGCCAGGGGCACCAAAATCAGTAATCCAGTAATAAAGTATTTACGCATCGGTTTCTCGGTAATGGATCGTATCGGCGCGGCGCGCTTTTCAGTCCGCTTTCGGCGCAGCGGCAGCCGGGGCGGGCGCAGGCGCAGCAGCAGGCGCGCCCTCGGCGGCCGGGGCGGGCTTGGCGTTATCGGCCGGGCCCGTCGGAATGGCCGTGGTGGGCGCCGTGCCGCCGCGGAAATCGGTCGCGTACCAGCCGGTGCCCTTCAATTGGAAACCGGCGGCCGTCAATTGTTTCTTGAAACTGGGCTTGCCGCACGACAGGCACACCGTCAGTACTGGATCGGAGATCTTTTGCAAGACATCCTTGGCAAAACCACACTCGTCACAACGGTAAGCGTAAATCGGCATCTCTACTCCGAGAAAATCATCAAAAACCCCGAATTATAAAGCTTTTCCGCCATTCCCAGCGGAAAATGCCCGCCCGCTCGGCCTGTCAGGCTCAGTCCGCCCGGCGGCGCCAGCTCATCCAGCGCTCCTTGCCCGCGAAGACGGCGATGGAATCGTCGACGGCTTCGTCGGCCAGGCAGTCGAAATGCGGCGCCAGCAATTCCTGCAGTGTTACACGCGAAATGCCGAACGGCGGCCCCTTGGCATTATCGTCAAAGAAAAAGTAGCCTGCCAGCATGGCGCCCGGCGCCAGCAGCTGCGCCCAGCGGGCCGCCACCTGCGGCCACATGGCGCGCGGCATGGCGCACAGAAACGCCCGTTCATAGATCAGGTCCAGCGGCGCAGCCGGCTGCCAGGCAAAGAAATCCGCTTCCACTACCTGCCCTGCCCGCTCGCCCAGCTGCCCGCGCGCGGCGGCCACGGCGGCCGGCGAAAAGTCGATGGCCGTGGCATCCCAGCCCTGGTCGAGCATGAAGACCAGTTCATACGCGGAGCCGCAGCCGGGAATCAGGCAGCGCAGCGGCGCCGGACTGCCGGCCACGAAGCTGCGCAGGCGGGACGGCACGCCGCCATGGTCCCAGGGCGTGAATTGCTTCTCGAAACGCTCGTCCCAGAAAGCGGGCGAGAGCGGATCGCGGTTGTGGAAGTCAGCCATCACTTACGTCCTCAGCGATTTAAAACGGCAGTTGATGCCAGCGCATGAACACTTGCAAGCCCAGCGCGCCGAGGGCGAAGGCGCCCACGAAGTACACGATAAAGCTCAGCAAGCGGTTCGTCTGGCGTTGTTCCGCCAGCAAGGTTTTCATCAATTCCACGTCGTTTTCGCGCGGTTCGCCATGCACGGTCAAGGCCTGGTGCAGCAAGCGCGGCAGCTGCGGGAAGATGTGCGCGTAACGGGGCGCCTCGGCGCGCAGGCGCTCCATGAAGCCTTGCGGCCCCACCTGGTTGCTCATCCATTTTTCCAGGTAGGGTTTGGCCGTTTGCCACAGGTCCAGTTCCGGGTCCAGCTGGCGGCCCAGGCCTTCGATATTGAGCAGGGTCTTTTGCAGCAACACCAGCTGCGGCTGCACTTCCACGTTGAAGCGGCGCGAGGTCTGGAACAGCCGCAGCAGCACCTGGCCGAACGAGATATCCTTCAGCGGGCGGTCGAAGATCGGCTCGCAGCAGGCGCGCACGGCCGCTTCCAGCTCGTCGACGCGCGTGTCCTTCGGCGCCCAGCCCGATTCGATGTGCGCCTCGGCCACGCGCTTGTAGTCGCGGCGGAAGAAAGCGAGGAAGTTTTGCGACAGATAATCCTTGTCGTAGTCGTTCAACGTTCCCACGATGCCGAAGTCGAGCGCGATGTAGCGGCCGAACGAGTCGGGCGCGATCGACACGAGAATATTACCCGGATGCATATCCGCATGGAAAAAGCCGTCGCGGAACACTTGCGTGAAGAAAATTTCCACGCCATCGCTGGACAGTTTGCGCAAGTCCACGCCGGCCGCCACCAGGCGGTCCGTCTGCGACACAGGAATACCATACATGCGCTCCATCACGATAACGCTGCTGGAACAGTAATCCCAGTGCATTTCCGGCACCATCAGCAAGTCCGAGTTGGCGAAATTGCGACGCAGCTGGCTGGCATTGGCCGCCTCGCGCATCAGGTCCAGCTCGTCGTGCAGGTATTTGTCGAACTCGCCCACCACCTCTTTCGGCTTTAGGCGCTTGCTGTCGGCCCACAGGCGGCTAGTCCAGTCGGCGGCGATGTGCATCAGGGCCACGTCTTCGTCGATCAGCTTTTTCATGCCTGGACGCAAGACCTTCACGGCCACTTCGCGGCCGTCTTTCAAGGTGGCAAAGTGCACCTGGGCAATCGAGGCGGACGCCACTGGCTCGCGCTCGAAGCGGGCAAACAGTTGATCGGGGTGCGCGCCGAGCGACTTGGTGATCTGCGCGATGGCCAGGTCGGAATCGAAGGGCGGCACGCGGTCTTGCAGGCGCGCCAGTTCTTCGGCGATATCGGGCGGCATCAGGTCGCGCCGCGTCGACAGCACCTGGCCGAACTTGACGAAAATCGGACCCAGCTCTTCCAGCGCCAGGCGCAGGCGCAAGCCCCGTGGCGACGACAGGTCGCGCCAGAAAATCAGGGTGTCGATCAATTTGGCGGTGCGGGGAACTTGCAGACCAGAAATCGCTATCTCATCCAGACCGTACTTGATGGAAACACGGATGATTTTAAACAGGCGCAGGAATTTCAATATCATGTAGACAAATCCGGTGAGGAGGACTGCGGCTGGACGGCGGCGGCCGCCTTTTCCAGCCGGGCAAGGCGCTTGGCCAGGCGTTCGACGTCATCGCGCACGCGCGTCACGCCAGCGGAATACTCTTGCAGGGTGGAAGGACGGATCAGCATGGGCTGTTCATCGAGAAAATATTCGGCCACGTTTTCCGCCAGCTTTTGCTGGCCCGTGCGCACAAAGGCGGCAGCATCTTTCGCACCGGAAACGAGGCGCGTGGCCAGCATGGGGCCGACGACCTTTTCCAGGTCGTGCTCGGCTTCCCAGCGCAAACCCTTGCTCAATTGCGAAATCGCATTGGCAAACTCCGCATCGCCTTCGATCTTGACGTAGGAAAACGCCCGCTCGCGGTTTTGCAGGATCAGCGGCACATCGGACAATTTCACGCGGATGGTCACATTGGCAACTACGTCCGCCGGTGCCGCCTCCAGCATGCCGGCGCTGTCGACGCGCAGGCGCAAGGCCACGGCGCCCGTGTCGATGCAGGCCAGCTTGCCAGCGTGCACGGCCAGCTGCTGGCGCGCCCACGGCTCCTGCGCCAGCAAATGGTTGATAGTCGCGATGACGGGCGTCATCAGGGAGAGATCGGAAAGTGGTGCCATCGTGTGCGTGCGCGCCAAACGCGCCCCTAAAAATGAAAAACCGCCCGTAAAACAACGCGGGCGGTTTCGATCTTACCAGTTCAGCAGGAAATATCTGTTAAGCATCATGCATTCCGCATGGACTTAAGCCATTATTCAGCAAGTTTTTACAATTAATTCAATTGCTGGATGCCTGCCAAGACCCAGCCGCTGTTGCCACTGACGGGTTTCGACATATTCCACACTTCCGCGAACGGCTCGGCCGCGGCGCCCGGCGCCGAACGGATCAGGCCCGTAAACTTCACGCTGGCCAGGTAATCGTTGACGCTCGTCTCGATACCGAGCAATTCGGCATCGATGGTGACGACGTCCGTAAAGTCCGGCTGCGCGCCCCGCTCCTGGATTTGCATGCGCAATTCCGCATACACTTCCGGCGACGTGAATTCGCGGATATCGTTGACGTCGGCCTTGTCCCAGGCCGCTTGCAGGCGAATGAAATTGCTTTTCGCGTGGCGCAGGAAGGCTTCCTTGTCGAAGTCGCCTGGCACGCCCCATGGCGCGGCAGCCGGTGCCGGCTTGTCCAGGCCGACGCCGGACGAGACGGGCTGCAGCGGCGGCAGCGGCGGGATGTGCGAACCGATGTCGGGCACGTTGCCGGCCGGCGCAGGCTGGTTGCCGAAGCCGGCGAACGGCGCATTGCCGGCGTTAGTGTCGCGCTTGCCGCGCACCATGCGGTAGATGAAGAAAGCCACGCCAGCCAGCAAAGCCACCATCAGCAGGGTGCTGATCATGCTGGCCAGGGCGCCGCCCAGGCCGAAATGCGACAGCAAGGCGCCCAGGCCCAGGCCCAGCAAGGCGCCGCCCAATAGCCCCTTCCAGCGGCTCGGTGCCTTGGCGGCAGGTGCCGGTGCGGGGGCAGGAGCCGGTTGCGCCTGGCGCGGCGCGGCAGCCGGCGCCGGGGTTGGTGCCGGTGCGGGCGCCTGACGGCCCACGTTTTGCGACTGGCGGCCAAACGAACGGCCACCGCCCATGGGACGGGCCAGCGCCTCACCCAGCATGGATACCGTGGTCGCGGCCAGCATCATGCCGACCATAAATTTCTTCAATTTCATTCCATCTCCTAAAATCACCAACGTTGATGCATTACATCTTGATGCCGGTATGCAAAGCGGCAATGCCTGCCGTCAAATTGTAGTACTGCACGCGCTCCAGGCCCGCCGTTTCCATCATGGTCTTCAAGGTTTCCTGGTCCGGGTGCATGCGGATCGATTCGGCCAGGTAGCGATAGCTTTCCGCGTCGCCGGCGATTTTCTGTCCGAACCACGGCAAGACCGAGAACGAATACAGGTCGTACGGCTTTTGCAGCGGTGCTGCCACCTTGGAAAACTCCAGCACCAGCAGCTTGCCGCCCGGTTTCAGCACGCGGCGCATTTCCGCCAGCGCCACATCCTTGTGCGTCATGTTGCGCAAGCCAAAGGCCACGCTGACGCGGTCGAAATAGTTATCGGGGAATGGCAGTTTTTCCGCGTCACACAACAAGGTGGGGGTGAGCAAGCCGCGATTCAAGAGGCGGTCGCGGCCCACGCGCAACATCGATTCATTGATATCGGTCAGCCAGACTTCGCCCGTAGGGCCCGCCTGCTTGGCGAACGCCTTCGACAGGTCGCCCGTGCCGCCGGCGATGTCGAGCACCTTGAAGCCGGGGCGCACGCCCGCGTTGGCGATGGTAAACGTCTTCCACAGACGGTGCAGCCCGCCCGACATCAAGTCGTTCATCACGTCGTATTTGGCAGCGACGGAATGGAACACCTTGGCGACTTCGCGCACTTTGTCGTCTTCTGCAACTGTTTTGTATCCGAAATGGGTCGTATTGGTCATGGTAGGCAGTCTGTTTGAACTTGCATGCATTATACAAGCGGCAGGCGCATTTCCCCGTGACGCCGGAGAAGGTATTGCCTTTCCACTGCATTCGACGCCAGCATGGCCGCCCGCGCATACGCGGCCAGCGCCCCCGACCGGTCGCCCTGGCGGCGCAGCAAGTCGGCCCGGGCCGCGTGCAGATAATGCGAGTTGGCCAGGCTGGGCACGGCTTCCAGCCGCGCCAGCCACGCCAAGCCGTGTTCAGCGCCATGCGCCATGGCGCAGGCGATCACGGCGTTGAGCAAAATCATGGGTTCCGGCTTGTGCCGCAGCAAGGCGCCATACAGGGCGCTGATCTGGCGCCAGTCCGTCGCGCTGGCCGTGGAAGCCTGGGCGTGCAAGGCGGCAATGGCGGCCTGCAGCTGATACGGCCCTGGCGCGCGCGCCGGCAAGGCCAGCGCCAGCATGGCCAATCCCTCGGCAATCAGGCCGCCATCCCACAGGCGCCGGTCCTGCTCTTCCAGGGTCAGCAGTTCACCGCCAGGCGAGAGCCGGGCCGGGCCGCGCGACGCCTGCAGCAGCATCAGGGCCAATAGGCCCTGCACTTCCGGCTCGCCGGGAAGCAGCCGCCCCAGGCGCAGCGCTTCCGCGCACAGGTCCGCGCGCAGCAACGTGTCGCCGCCGCTGGCGCAATAGCCTTCGCTGAACACCAGGTAAATCACGTGCAGCACTTGCGCCAGCCGCGGCTGCAGTTCTTGCTCCGGCGGCAATTCGAAAGCAATGCGCGCTTCGGCGATCTTGCGCCTGGCGCGCAATAGCCGCTGCGACAGGGCCGTTTCCGCCACGCCGAAGGCGCGCGCGATCTCGGCCGTGGACAGGCCACACAGGGTGCGCAGGGCCAGCGCCACCTGCGCCTCCGGCGCCAGCGCGGGATGGCAGCAGATGAACAGCAGGCGCAGACGGTCATCCTCAATGGGCTGCGTTTCTTCCATCACGGCCGCCGGCAGGTAGGACAGCTGGGCCTCGGCTTCGCTGACGCTCCTGCCCGCCCGGCGCACGTGGTCGAGAGCCGCGTTGCGCGCCACGGCACTGAGCCAGGCGGCGGGATGATCGGGAATGCCCGTTTGCGGCCACAGTTCCAGCGCCTTGCGGCACGCTTCCTGCAGCACATCTTCCGCCAGGCCCAGGTCGCCGAAGCGCCGCATCAGGCCGGCCAGCACCCTGCCCTTTTCCAGGCGAAAGACGTGCTCGACGGCCGCAATGGCGTCGCCGGCCATGGTTATGCCGTGACAGGCCGCACTTCGATGGTGCCCAGGGACGCCGCCGGGCAACGCCCGGCCCAGGCCAGCGCCTCGTCCAGGTTGGCGCAGTCCAGCAGATAGTAGCCGCCCAGCTGCTCCTTGGTTTCCGCGAACGGCCCATCCGTGATGACAGGCTTGCCATTGCGCACGCGCACGCTGGTGGCGCTGCCCACCGGCGCCAGCTCGGCCCCGCCGCGCAACACGCCGGCCGCTTCCAGCGCCTGCGTATAGCTGGCAAAGTCGGCCATCAGGCTGGCCATCTGGCCCTCTGCCATGGCTTCGTAGTGCGCCTCGTCGGCGTAGATCAGGATCATGTATTCCATAGTCTCTTCTCCAAAAGAAAAATGCCCGCAAGCGCGGGCATTCATACGACGAACGGGGCGGCGGCAATCCGACAAGATTACCGCATTATTTTTCAGCTTAGTGTTTATGCCCGCAGCTCGGACCGTGAACGTGGCCGCCGGACGATTGCTTGACCGTCATGTCGGCCTTGGCGTCGCGGCCGCTGTCGCCCGGGTAGCCGGCTGCCGCCAGCTGGTCAAGGTAGGCTTGCCACAGTTTGTCCTTTTCCGCGCCCAGCTTGTACAGATAAGCCCAGGTGTACAGGCCGGAATTGTGGCCGTCGCTGAAGGTAGGCTGCACGGCGTAGTTGCCGACGGGCTCGATGCCCGTGATGCCGACCAGGCGTTTGCCTAATTGCAAGGTTTCCTGTCCCTTGCCATGGCCCTGCACTTCGGCCGATGGCGAGTACACGCGCAGGTATTCGAACGGCAGCGCAAATGTGCTGCCATCGTCGAAAGCCACGTCGAGCACGCGCGACTGGTTGTGCACGGTCAAGCCGGTCGGTTGGGGTGTTGCTATTTTTTCGGTCATGACAATACTTTATGCGGATAAACGTTGAATGATAGCCTCACGCAAGGCCGGCAACAGGGCGCGGCGCGCGGCCAGCACCTCGGGCGCCGTCTCGCGCTGCACGACTGCCCAGCTCGGGTGCGGGAAATGCGCGTCGTCGCGGTAGCGGGGAATCACATGCCAGTGCACGTGCGGCGTCATGTTGCCGAAACTGGCCACATTGACCTTTTCCGGCTGCATCACTTCGCGCACGGCCAGCTCGACCTGCCACACGACTTCCATCACGTAATTGCGCTCGCCCGGCGTGAGATCCGTCATTTCCTTCACGTGCTTGTTCCAGATCACGCGGCAAAAGCCGGGGTAGCTTGGGTCGTCGACGGCCACCACGGACAGGCGCTCGCTGCGCCACAGCAAGGCCTCACAGCCCTGCTTCTTGGCAAAACCATCGAGCAACTGACACAGATCGCAAGGCGTGGACATTACACGAGCACCCGTTCGATGCCGCCGTCATTGGCGCGTTTCACGTAATCCGGCATCCAGTTTTCTCCCAGCAAGTGTTTGGCGATCTCGACGACAATGTAATCGGCCGTCGTGCCCGAATCGTCATTGTAGCGCGACAAGCCTTGCAGGCACGATGGGCAACTGGTGAGGATTTTGACGTCGCCAGTAAAACCGTCGCCGCGCAGCTTGTCGGCGCCCTTGACCATCTCTTCTTCCTTGCGGAAACGCACTTGCGTGGAGATATCGGGACGCGTGACGGCCAGGGAACCCGATTCGCCGCAGCAACGGTCATTCTTCTCGATCTTCACGTTATCCACCGTGCTGATCAGGGAGTTGATCGTCTTGCCCGATTCCTGCAGCTTCATCGGATTGTGGCATGGCTCATGGTACATATAGCGCGTGCCGTTCACGCCTTCCAGCTTGACGTTTTTCTCCAGCAAATACTCATGGATATCCATGATGCGGCAGCCAGGGAAAATCTTCTCGAACTGATAGGTGGCCAGCTGGTCGTAGCAGGTGCCGCAGGACACCAGCACCGTCTTGATGTCCAGGTAATTGAGCGTGTTGGCCATGCGGTGGAACAGGACGCGGTTGTCCGTCATCATCTTCTCGGCCTTGTCGAACTCGCCCGCGCCCCGCTGCGGATAACCGCAGCACAGGTAGCCCGGCGGCAAGACCGTCTGCACGCCCACTTCCCACAGCATCGCCTGCGTGGCCAGGCCCACTTGCGAGAACAGCCGTTCCGAACCGCAGCCGGGGAAGTAGAACACGGCTTCCGTATCGGCCGTCGTCGTCTTCGGATTACGGATGATCGGGATGACCTTGTCGTCTTCGATGTCGAGCAGCGCGCGCGCCGATTTCTTCGGCAGGTTGCCCGGCATCTTCTTGTTGATGAAGTGGATCACCTGCGCCTTGACGGGCGGCTTGCCCGTCGATGGCGGCGGCGCCTTGGTTTGCTTCTTAGCAAATTTCTTCAACAGATCGTGGCCCAGGCGCTGCGCCTTGTAACCCCAGCCGATCATGACCTTGCGCGTGGCGTTGATGGTCACGGGATCAGTGGCGTTGAGGAACATCATCGTCGCCTTGGTGCCCGGATTAAAGCTCTTCTTGTCCATCTTGCGCAGCAAATTGCGCATGTTCATCGACACGTCACCGAAGTCGATGTTCACCGGGCAAGGCGTCACGCATTTATGGCAGACCGTGCAGTGGTCGGCCACGTCCTCGAACTCTTCCCAATGCTTGATGGAAATGCCGCGGCGCGTCTGCTCTTCGTACAGGAAGGCTTCGATCAGCGACGAAGTCGCCAGGATCTTGTCGCGCGGCGAGTACAGCAAGTTGGCGCGCGGCACGTGGGTCGAGCATACGGGTTTGCACTTGCCGCAACGCAAGCAGTCCTTGACGCTGTCGGCGATGGCGCCGATATCGCTTTGCTGCATGATCAGCGACTCATGGCCCATCAGGCCGAACGATGGCGTGTAGGCATTGCGCAAGTCGGCGCCCATGCCCGGCAGGTTCAGCAGCTTGCCCTTGTTGAAACGGCCTTCCGGATCGATGCGCTGCTTGTAGCTGCGGAACTCGCCGATCTCTTCTTCCGTCAAAAATTCCAGCTTGGTGATGCCGATACCATGTTCGCCGGAAATGACGCCGTTGAGCGAGCGGGCCAGGATCATGATGCGGCCCACGGCTTCATGGGCGTCCTGCAGCATTTCGTAATTGTCCGAGTTGACGGGCAAGTTCGTGTGCACGTTGCCATCGCCCGCATGCATGTGCAGCGCGACGAACACGCGGCTACGCAAGATGCGCGCGTGAATGGCCGTGGCCTCGTCGAGGATCAGTTTGAAGGCGGCGCCGTTGAAGATCTGGCGCAGCTGGGCGCGGATTTCCTGCTTCCACGTGATGCGCACGGTGCGGTCCTGCACCACATCGAACAGGGTGGCGTTCGGCTGCGTTTCCAGGCGTGCATCGAACACGGGCAGCAAACGCTCCATGCCCAGTTCGGCCAGTTCGCCCTTCACGTCCGCCAGCGGACGGTCCAGCTGGGCCAGCAGATAGGTCCAGCGTGCCGTCACTTGCGCCAGCAACTGCTGCGCCTGCTCAGCGCGGTCGCCCAGCATTTCAGCGTCGTCCACGCGGTCATCCGATGCATCGTCGCTCTTACCGATTGGCAAGTTACCCTTGGCAAAGAATTCGCTGAGGGCGTCGGCCAGTTGCAGCTTGTTCTTGATCGACAGCTCGATATTGATGCGTTCGATGCCATCCGTGTATTCGCCCATGCGGTTCAGGGGAATGACGACGTCTTCATTGATCTTGAACGCATTGGTATGCTTGGCGATCGCCGCCGTGCGGGCACGGTCGAGCCAGAATTTCTTGCGCGCTTCGGGGCTGACGGCCACAAAACCTTCACCCACGCGGGTGTTGGCGATGCGTACCACTTCCGACGCCGCTTGCGCGACGGCATTTTCATCGTCGCCGACGATATCGCCAAACAGGGCCATCTTCGGCAGCACGCCACGCTTCGACTTGGTGGCGTAGCCGACGGCGCGCAGGTAGCGCTCGTCCAGGTGCTCCAGGCCCGCCAGGCGGATGGTCGTATATTGCTCGCCCTTGGCCGGCAAGCCGTCGAGGTAATCCTTGATTTCCACGATCGACGGAATCGCGTCGCGCGCCTGGCCGAAGAATTCCAGGCAGACGGTGCGTGCGAACTTCGGCATCTTGTGCAGAATCCAGCGCGCCGACGTGATCAGGCCGTCGCAGCCTTCTTTCTGGATGCCCGGCAAGCCAGCGAGGAATTTGTCCGTCACGTCCTTGCCCAGGCCTTCCTTGCGGAATTTACGGCCAGGAATTTCCAGGATTTCCGTCTTGAACGGCGCGTTCGGTTTTGTCGCGTCGCGCGTGCTCGGGTGGCGCCATTCCAGCTGGAAGCGTGCCAGTGCGATATCGTGGATCTTGCCCAGGTTATGGTCGAGGCGCGTGACGTCGAGCCAGTCGCCATTCGGGTCGACCATGCGCCACGACGCCAGGTTATCGAGCGCCGTGCCCCACAGCACGGCCTTCTTGCCGCCCGCATTCATGGCGACGTTGCCGCCAATACACGAAGCGTGCGCCGAGGTCGGGTCGACGGCGAAGACGAAACCGGCCTTTTCCGCCGCTTCCGATACCTTGTTCGTGATCACGCCGGCGCCCGAATTGATCGTCGCGTATTCGTGCGTCAGGCCCGGCAAGACCGTCATTTCCACGGCGCCCAGGGTGATGAGTTTTTCCGTGTTGATGACGGCCGACATCGGCGTCAATGGAATCGCGCCGCCCGTGTAGCCGGTGCCGCCGCCGCGCGGGATGATGGTCAGCCCCAGCTCGATACAGCCCTTGACCAGGCCGGCCATTTCCTCTTCCGTGTCGGGCGTGAGCACGACGAACGGGTATTCCACGCGCCAGTCAGTGGCATCCGTCACGTGCGACACGCGCGTCATGCCGTCGAAGCGCACATTGTGTTTTTCCGTGTAGCGGCCCAGCACCTTGACCGTGCGCTTGCGCAAGTCGTAGGTCTTGCGGAATTCGTCGCCAAAATCGGCCACGGCCTTGCTGGCAGCTTTGAGCAGCAGTTCGACGTTATGGCTGCGCGCCTGCGCCACTTCCGGCGCTTCGCCACTGGCGGCCACGTCGCCGCCGGCCGCATCGATGGACAGGCGGCGCTTGTCGACTTCGGCCAAGCGGTGATGCAAGGCATCGATCAAGCCCTGGCGGCGCTTCGGATTGTCGAGCAAGTCATCCTGCAGATACGGGTTGCGGCGCACGACCCAGATATCGCCCAGCACCTCGTACAGCATGCGGGCCGAACGGCCCGTCTGGCGGGCGCCGCGCAGCTCGTCGAGCAGGCGCCAGGAGTCCTCCCCCAACAGGCGTATGACGATCTCGCGATCGGAAAACGACGTGTAGTTATACGGGATTTCGCGCAGGCGGCTTGCTGCGGGACCATTCGGCGTTTCTGCCAGTAAAGCTTGGATATGTGCGGGAGCGTTCATGGAGTGTGGTGACGATGTGGACTGGACCCTAAAGACCCATTTTATCTTATTGCGCCGCACCATGCGGGAACAGCCTTAGGCAGCCTAAGGTTTAAGCAGCACACCGGCCGCCATAGCAAATGCGGAAAATCCCACTTTTGCATGAATAAAACACCAGTTTTATGGATTTTTTGGCGCAAAAATACCAATAATCAGACTCTGCTGCGAACTATCGAACTGCCCAGGAGCGGGGCAAACAGACGTTGCATTACGTCCCGTTTGCCTGCCGGTTACGCCAGCATTTGTCCAATCCGGTGCCATACGCCATCGGGGACGTAGAGCAGCAAGCCCGTCATGGTCAGGTAGCGCGCGCACTTGCCGACGGCCATATAGGCCACGCTGGGCCAGAACGGCAGCTTGAGCCAGCCGGCCAGGGTGCACAGGGGATCGCCCACGAGGGGCAGCCAGGCCAGCAGCATGGTCTTGGCGCCATAGCGGGCCAGCCAGCGGAACCAGCGCGTGTCGCGCTCCTTGGCGAACGCCTGCTTGGCCCGGTAGCCCATCCAGTAGTCGACGATGCCACCCAGGGTATTACCCAGGGTGGCGACGCCGATGGCGGCCCAGAACAGCGCGGGATTGGCCTTGATGACGGCAAACACGGCCGGCTCCGAGCCGAGCGGCAAGAGGGTAGCGGAAATAAAGCTGATCAGAAAGACCGATGTCAGCCCGACTTCCGGTGCTGCGATCAGCTGCAGCAGCCAGGCGATTGCGGATTCGATCATGGAACACTTCGCGATGCGGTAAGGCTCTCCATTATAATGAAGAGCAGCCTGGGCGCCGCACACATCGCGCCGGCTGGCAAAGGCAGACCCGCCCGCAGTTCCACAGAGCATTATTGTCGCCAGGCTATCCGCCGCCGCGCCGCCGCTATCGACAGACACGCTCCAGACCCTTTCTGGCCCAGAATCACTTGCTTGCAGACTATGAACATCGACTACCTCAAGAAAATCCTGACCGCCCGCGTCTATGACGTCGCCACCGAAACGCCGCTGGAACTGGCCCCAGCCCTGTCGCAGCGCCTGAACAACCAGATTTACTTCAAGCGAGAAGACATGCAAAGCGTGTTCAGCTTCAAGATTCGCGGCGCCTACAACAAGATGTCCAAGCTCAGCGAAGCGGAACGCAAGCGCGGCGTGATTTGCGCCTCGGCCGGCAACCATGCTCAGGGCGTGGCCCTGTCTGCCGCCCGCATGGGTTGCCGCGCCGTCATCGTCATGCCGACCACCACGCCGCTGGTGAAGGTCGAGGCGGTCAAGGGGCGCGGCGGCGTGAACGTGGAAGTGGTGCTGCACGGCGAGTCGTACACGGATGCCTACAACCATGCGCTGACCCTGGAAAAGGAACAGAAGCTGACCTTCGTGCACCCGTTCGACGACCCGGACGTGATCGCCGGCCAGGGCACGATCGGCATGGAAATCCTGCGCCAGCACGCCGGCCCCATCCACGCCATCTTCGCCCCCATCGGCGGCGGCGGCCTGATCGCCGGCATTGCTGCCTACGTAAAACAGATTCGCCCCGACATCAAGATCATCGGTGTGCAAAGCGTCGATTCGAACGCCATGGCCCGCTCGCTGAAGGCGGGCGAGCGCGTCACCCTGAACGACGTGGGCCTGTTTGCCGATGGCACGGCCGTGCGCCTGGCCGGCGAGGAAACCTTCCGCCTGGTGCAGGCGTATGTCGATGAAATCATCACGGTCGACACGGACGCCATCTGCGCCGCCATCAAGGATGTGTTTACGGATACGCGCAGCATTCTGGAACCGTCCGGCGCGCTGGCCATCGCCGGCGCCAAGGCCTATGTGGAACGGGCCAGCCTGACCAAGCACCCCGTCAACAATGAAACCCTGGTCACCATCGCCAGCGGCGCGAACATGAATTTCGACCGGCTGCGTTTTGTGGCGGAACGGGCTGAACTGGGCGAATTCCGCGAAGCCGTATTCGCCGTCACCATGCGCGAACAGCGGGGCAGCTTCAAGCGTTTCTGCTCCCTCATCGGCGCGCGCAACGTGACGGAATTTAACTACCGCATCAGCGATGAAAAAGCGGCGCACGTGTTCGTCGGCATCCAGATTGCTGACCGGCATGAATCAAGCGTGCTGGCGAAGACCTTCGAAGAACACGAATTCAAGACCCTCGACCTGACGCACGACGAGCTGGCCAAGTCGCACATCCGCCACCTGGTGGGCGGCAAGAGCCGGCTGGCGCAGGACGAGCTGCTGTACCGCTTCGAATTCCCCGAACGCCCGGGCGCGCTGATGCGCTTCCTCGACAGCATGGCGCCGAACTGGAATATTTCCCTGTGCCATTACCGCAGCCAGGGCGGCGACGTGGGCCGCATCCTGATCGGCCTGCAAGTACCGCCCGATGAAATGGGAGAATTCGCCCGCTTCCTCGATACCCTGGGTTACCGTTATTGGGATGAGAGCAGCAATCCCGTATACAAGCTGTTTTTAGGTTAGTTCTAACCCAGGCGAACAAGCTGGGGTCAGACCCGACGGGTCTGCCCCCGAAATAGGCTACCATGCGTGCTTGACTGAATTCACGCCACACGACCATGACCACCACCAACGACCTCGCCGAACAATCTCCCCTGGGAAAAAGCTCCGCCTACCGCACCGATTACGCGCCGGAATTGCTGTTTCCGATTCCGCGCCAGGGCAAGCGCGACGAGCTGGAGTTGCACGGTACATTGCCGTTTTTCGGCCTCGATATCTGGAACGCGTACGAACTGTCGTGGCTGAACCAGCGCGGCAAGCCGCAGGTGGCCATCGCCAAGGTCAGCGCACCGGCCGATTCGCCCAACATCATCGAATCGAAATCGTTCAAGCTCTACCTGAACTCGTTCAACCAGACCAAGCTGGACAGCCCGCAAGCGCTGCTGGCCCTGCTCAAGCAGGATTTGTCGAACGGTTTTGGCGCGCCCGTGCAAGTGGAACTGACCTTGCAGGAAGATTTCGGCAAGCTGAAAATGGGCGAGTTCGACGGCGTGCTGCTGGATCGCCTGGACCTGGAAATCACGCAATACACGCCCTCGCCGCTGCTGTTGAAGGCGGCGCTCGATGAGGCGCCCGTGGAAGAAAAGCTCGTCTCGCACCTGCTCAAATCGAATTGCCTGGTGACGGGCCAGCCCGACTGGGGCAGCGTGCAGATCGCGTATGCGGGACCGCAGATCGACCAGGAAAGCCTGTTGCGCTACCTGATCGGTTTCCGCGAGCACAATGAGTTCCACGAGCAATGCGTGGAGCGCATCTTTGTCGATATCTTGCGTCAGTGCAAGCCGCAAAAACTGTCCGTGTATGCGCGCTATACGCGCCGCGGCGGCCTCGACATCAATCCCTGGCGCAGCAACTTCAGCACGGGAGCGATGCCGGGCAATCTGCGCAATGCACGCCAGTAACGCTAGGCAACACCGCGCAACACCCCAAAACCATGCCAACAGGAATGTTGGCTGTGTTTTAAAACAACGTTGCAGTAGTGCCGCAGAGCATGTCAAAGACGCTGAAAAATCGGAAAATCGGCATTCGGCGGCGGAAAAACCGGCGCACCGCGTGTTTTTAATCAAGAAATAGCCGATACGCGCCGATGTTATTTTTTTGCTAAAATGATGGCGGTGGGGGCTGTAGCGCCCACTGCGCCCGCAGCGGGCGTATACTGTTGAGAATTGGCGTTACAGGCCGCGAAAACAGGCCTATAATTCGGCTCGCAAGCCCTCTGCGCATTGCACCATTTCATTGAGTGTCATGACTAATCTTAGCAAAATCTTATCCCTCGAAAACGTCCTCCTGGACCTGGAAGTCTCCAGCAAGAAGCGCGCTTTCGAGCAAGCCGGCCTGATCTTCGAAAACAATTACGGCATCGCCCGCTCTACCGTCTCGGACAATCTGTTTGCCCGCGAACGCCTGGGCTCGACTGGCCTGGGTCATGGCGTGGCCGTGCCGCATGGCAGGGTCAAGGGCAGCAAGACCTTGAAATCGCCGCTGGGCGCCTTCGTGCGCCTGGCCGAACCGATTCCGTTCGAGTCGCCCGATGGCAAGCCCGTCAATCTGCTGTTTTTCCTGCTGATTCCCGATCATGTCACCCAGCAACATCTGGAAATCCTGTCGGAAATCGCCGAAATGTTTTCCGATGACGCCTTCCGCACGGCATTGGCCACGGATCCGGAACCGAAATCCGTGCATTCGCGCATCGTCAATTGGCAACCCAGTCTGCAAGCGGCGGGTTAAACTTCAGGTATTCCTCCACTCCTGAAGAAGACTGCCATGTTGCAAACGCCGCTGACGATACAACGCCTGTACGACGATAATCGTGAAAGTCTGCAACTGGGCTGGTTCGCCGGCTTCCCCGGCGGCGAGCGCCTGATCTCGGGCGACGTCTCGTCGGCCGCCGACCAGGTGGGCCACTTGAACCTGATCCATCCAGGCCGCATCCAGGTCTTTGGTCACCAGGAAATCAATTACTACCAGCGTTTGAAGGTCAACACGCGCACCCACGTGATCGGCGAACTGATCGCCGGCGGTCCGCCCGCGCTGATCATCGCGCAAGGGCTGGAAACGCCGCCCGACATCCTCGCCATCTGCGACGAGCAAAACATCCCCCTGTTCTCGACCCCGCTGCCGGCCGCGCAAGTGATCGATTTCCTGCGCGTTTACCTGTCGAAAAAACTGGCGCAGCGCATCATCATGCATGGCGTGTTCATGGACGTGCTGGGCGTGGGCGTGCTGATCACGGGCGATTCGGGCCTGGGCAAGAGCGAGCTGGGGCTGGAGCTGATCTCGCGCAGCCACGGCCTGGTGGCCGACGACGCCGTCGAATTCTCGCGCATCGCGCCCAACATGATCGAAGGCCGCTGCCCGCCCCTGCTGCAAAACCTGCTGGAAGTGCGGGGCCTGGGTTTACTCGACATCAAGGCCATCTTTGGCGAAACGGCCGTGCGCCGCAAGATGCGCTTGAAACTGATCGTCCACCTGGTGCGCCGCAACGCGCTGGAGGAAGAAGTCGAACGCCTGCCCTTCCTGTTCCCCACGGAAGACGTGCTGGGCTTGCCCGTGCGCAAGGTCGTCATCCCCGTCGCCGCCGGCCGCAACATCGCCGTCCTGCTGGAAGCGGCCGTGCGCAACACGATTCTACAGCTGCGCGGCATCGATACCTTGCAGGAATTCATGGAGCGGCAGAGATTGGCAATGAGTGGTGACTAATTACCGGGGTCCGACCCGACGGGTCTGACCCCACATTGACGCCAATGGCAACAATTAAATACAAGCAATGCTCGAACAATAATTGCAATAATTTGTAAAGCTAATTGCCTTGAAGCAGAGCGTCGATCTTTATTGTATGATCGACGTATGCATATCGTCCTTATCACCGGAATATCCGGCTCCGGTAAATCCGTCGCGCTCAATGTGCTGGAAGATACCGGCTACTATTGTGTCGACAACCTGCCACCGGCCTTGCTGCCGAGCCTGGTGCAAACCTTGCTTGACGAGGGCACGCCGCAATTGGCCGTGGCCGTCGATGCACGCAGCGCCGAGTCGCTCGTCAGCTTGCCGCACAATGTCGCGCTGCTGCGCGACCAGGGGCATGACGTCAAGGTCATGTTCCTGACAGCCACCACGCATTCGCTGGTGGCGCGCTTCTCGGAAACGCGCCGCAGCCACCCCCTGTCGCACGAATTGCGCCCGAACCAGAATCCGGCCAGCCGCCGCACCCTGATCGAGTGCATCTCGGAAGAACGCGAACGCCTGTCGGCCATCGAGCAGCTGGGCCATGTGATCGATACCTCGGAACTGAGCGCCAACAAACTGCGCGCCTGGATCAAGGATATCGTCGCCTCCGAACGTGCGCCGCTGACCCTGTTCTTCGAATCGTTCGCCTTCAAGCTGGGCGTGCCGCTCGATGCCGATTTCGTCTTCGACGTGCGGGCCTTGCCCAATCCCTATTACGACCTGGCGCTGCGCCCGCTCGACGGCCGCGACGCGCCCGTGATCGCCTTCCTCGACGCGCAGCCGAGCGCGCTGGAACTGCTGGCCGACATCCGCGCCTTCATCGAGAAATGGCTGCCGTCGTTCAAGTCCGACAACCGCAGCTACCTGACGGTGGCCCTGGGCTGCACGGGAGGCCAGCACCGCTCCGTGTACATGGCGGAGCGGCTGGCGCAGTATTTCGGCCCCAACGAGCGGGTCGTGCTGCGCCACCGCGAGCGTTCTTAATCAGTCGAGGTGGCGCAGCGGATGGGCTTGCGCCGGCCACACGGGGGCGAAGAAGCGCGCCACCATGGCCGCGTCGACCTCGTCCAGGCTGGCAGGATTCCAGCGCGGCGCATTGTCCTTGTCGACCACCAGCGCGCGCACGCCTTCGAGCACTTCGCCATGTTCGAAATTGTGGCGCACCACCGTGCGCTCCATGCGCAGGCAATCGGCCACGCCCAGGTGCGCGCCCCGCTGCAGCAACTCCAGGGTCACGCACATCATCAAGGGCGAACGCAGGCGCATGGCCGCCAGGGCCTTCGCGGCGAACGCGCTGTCGTCCTGCGCCAGCGAGGCCATGATGGCCGCCACCGAACCCGCGCTGAAGTGGCGGTCCAGCGCCGCGCGCGCCGTGGCCAGGGGGGAAGCGCCCGCCTCGGCCTGGAACGGCGCCGCCAGCGCCTTGATGGCGACCGGCAAGGCCTCGCCCGGCGTGGACTCGAACAGGGCCAGCAGCGCCTCCATCTGCGCCTCGGGCAGGTACACATCGGCCAGGCCCGTGTACAGGGCGTCGGCCGCGTTGATCGTCAAGCCCGTCAAGCCCAGGTACAGGCCCAGCTGGCCGGCCAGGCGGGAAAGAAAGTAACTGCCGCCCACGTCGGGGAACAGGCCGATATTGACTTCCGGCATGGCCATGCGCGTGCGGCCCGTGACGATGCGCAGGCGGTTGCCGGGCCCCGCTTGCGCCACGCCCATGCCGCCGCCCATCACCACGCCATCCATGACGGCGATATACGGTTTCGGATAAAAATGGATCAAATGATTTAAAGCGTATTCTTCCGTAAAGAAATCTTCCAGCAAGGCGCTGCCGCCCTGGGGCGTGGCCAGGCCCGCATCGTAAAAGAAACGGATGTCGCCGCCGGCGCACAGGGCTTTTTCGCTGCTGGAGCGGATCACGACGGCATCCACCTGCGGGTCGTCGCGCCAGGCCAGCAAGGCCGTGCTCAGGGCCCGCACCATCTCCAGCGACAGGGAATTCAAGGCTTTCGGGCGGTCGAGCACGATGTGGCCCGTGCGGTGGCGGATGGAGGTCTGGACGAAGTCGCTCATGGCAGGCAGGAAAGAAGTGAAAGTGCCAACATTTTAGCGCCTGCGCGGGGAACATTGCGTTCGACAGCTACGGGCGCAAAAAAGGGCGCAATGTGCGCCCTTAGTTGATCACAACCGGTTGAAAGTCGCAGGCCGCTTAGGCGGCGGCGAATTCTTCTTCCGAGTTGTCTGGCAGATGCTTGATCGCCTCTTTACCGTGCCCTTGCACTTTGGTTTTGTATTTCATCACTTGCCTATCGAGCTTGTCGATCAGGGCATCGATCGCGGCATACAGGTCTTGCGCCAGGCTTTCCACATAGACGGTTTTGCCACTCAGACGCAGGTTGACTTCGGCCTTTTGACGTTTTTCTTTCTCTTTGAGGTTATCCACGGTCAGAATCACGGCGATATCGATGACTTGATCGAAATGACGTTTCACGCGCTCCAGCTTCGTTTGTACGTATTCACGGATGGCTGGTGTCACTTCGAGATGATGTCCGCTGATGGTGAGATTCATACACACTCCTAAAGATGATCGGGTTCGTGCGGTCCATCCTATCCGGCCCGCAGAGGAACCGAAAAAAACTTACAAACACTTACGCAGGCTCACTGGCGGAATTTTCAACGCTTCCCGGTATTTGGCAACAGTACGTCGCGCAATCACCATGCCTTGTTCCCCCAGCATGTCCGCAATCTTACTGTCGGATAAAGGATTTTTAGGGTCTTCAGCTCCTGTTAGTTGCACGATCAATGCCCGTATCGCCGTCGATGACGCTTCGCCCCCCGCTTCGGTGGCGACGTGGCTACCAAAGAAATATTTCAACTCGAACATGCCGTGCGGGGTCAGCATGTACTTTTGAGTTGTTACCCGCGAGATAGTACTCTCGTGTAAACCCAGTGTATCAGCTATTTCACGGAGCACAAGGGGGCGCATGGCAACGGCCCCATGCGAGAAAAAGTTCTTTTGTCTTTCTACTATCGCCTGCGCCACGCGCAGGATCGTGTCGAAGCGCTGGCGCATATTCTTGATCAGCCACTTGGCTTCCTGCAACTGTGCGCCCATGGCACCCTCCCCCTTGCCCTGCTTGAGCAGGTTGGCGTACATGGCGTTGACGCGCAGGCGCGGCATGACGTCGTTGTTCAGGGTGACTTGCCAGCCATTGCGCGCGCGCTTGACGACGACGTCGGGCACCACGTAATCGGACACGTCCGAGGCGAACACGGCGCCCGGGTGCGGATTGCACTGGCGAATCACCGTCTGCGCCTCGCGCAAGTCTTCATCGTCGCAATCGAGGGCTTTTTTCAGCTTGTTGAAATCGCGCTGGGCAAACCAGGCCAGGTGCTTTTCCACGATGACGAGGGCCATGCGCCGCGTCACCATAGCGACGTGCGGCAGGCGCTTGATCTGCAGCGCCAGGCATTCGGACGCATTGCGCGCACCCACGCCGGGCGGATCGAAACTTTGCAGCAGCGACAAGGCCGTGCGCATCTCGTCGGCGTCGATTTCCAGCTCTTCCGGCAGGCGCGCCAGGATGTCGTCGAGCGACTCTTCCAGGTAGCCATTGTCGTCGAGCGCGTCGATGATCAGCTCGACCAGCGCGCGGTCGCGCAACTCGAGCACCGTCACGCGCATCTGCTCCATCAGGTGTTCGCGCAGGGTGCAGTGATGGGCTTCCAATTGCGGACGGGAATCTTCGTCGTCGGGCGCCTTGCCCCGGCTCGCCTCGCTCCAGTCACTGTCGCCGCCATCCGCGGCGGCCGGGCCCTCGCCCGCCTCGCTGTCAAACGTTTCCGCTTCGGCCGGCGCCGCGGGTGCCTCCTGGCCTGGCGGCTGGGGCGGCGCTTCGGCCGGCGCGGCAGTGGAACTCAGGGCGCCGTCGGACAGCAGGCGCAGCGAACGGTCGAGCGGGTCGTCGAGGCGCTCGAGCAGAGGGTTGTCCGTCAGCAACTGCTCCAATTCCTGGTGCAGTTCCAGGGTCGACAATTGCAACAGGCGTATCGATTGCTGCAACTGCGGCGTCAGTGCCAGATGCTGCGAAGTGCGCAGCTGCAATGATTGTTTCATTGGCTCACATGCGGAAGTGTTCGCCCAGATAGACCCGGCGTACCGACTCGTTCGCGATGATGTCGTCGGGGCGTCCCGACGCCAGCACCGAGCCCTGGTTGATGATGTAGGCACGGTCGCAAATACCCAGCGTCTCGCGCACATTATGATCGGTGATCAGCACGCCGATATTGCGCTCCTTCAAGAAACGCACGATGCGCTGGATCTCGATCACGGCGATCGGATCGACGCCGGCGAACGGCTCGTCGAGCAGCACGAAACGGGGATCGGTGGCCAGCGCGCGGGCGATTTCCACGCGGCGCCGCTCGCCGCCCGACAGGGACAGCGCCTGGTTCTCGCGCAGCTTTTCGATCTGCAGGTCGGCCAGCAGTTTATCCAGGCGCTCCTCGATCTCGGCCTTCTTCAGCGGGCGGCCTTCGACGGTCTGGATTTCCAGCACGGCACGGATATTGTCTTCCACCGTCAGCTTGCGGAACACGGACGCTTCCTGGGGCAGGTAGGACAGGCCCATCTGCGCGCGGCGGTGGATGGGCAGGCTGGAAATATCCACGCCGCTGATGTCGATGCTGCCGCCGTCCGACGGCACCAGGCCGACGATCATGTAGAACGAGGTGGTCTTGCCGGCGCCGTTCGGGCCCAGCAGTCCCACCACTTCGCCGCATTCGACTTGCAGCGAGACATCATGCACGACTTGCCGCTTGCCATAGGTTTTCTGCAGCCCGCGAACGATCAGGGTGCTGCCGCAACGAGTATTGTCCATTATTTCGTTCCTGGCGCAGGCGTGGCCGGCGCTTTCTCCGCCGCGGGCGCCTTGGTCTTCGGCTGGATCACCATGCGCACGCTGCCGCCGTCGGGGGTGCTGGTGCCGCTGTTGGAATTTTCCATCGCAAACACTTCCTTGCGGCTGTCATACGAGATGAAGGCGCCATTGGCCACGTCGGTCACTTTCGTGCCTTCCAGGCGCGTCAGCTTGGCCCTGGTAAACAGTTTCACCACTTCTGTCTTGTTGTCGTATTCCACGCGCTCCGCTTCGCCTTCGACCCACAGGTCGCCCGCGCCATCGCGCTTCTGGCGGAAGGTGGCCAGCTTGCCGGGATCGGCCCAGAAAGTAATGAACTGGTAGCCTTGCGGGTCTTCCGTGATCAGGGCCCGGCCCGCCTTCATGGTCAGGGTGCCTTTCACCAGCACGACGTCGCCCGTCAGGGTACGAATCTGCTTGACGTCATCGACATGGCCGCTGCGTGCCGTGATGACGGCTTCCTTCTCGGAATCGGCCTTCTCGGCATGCGCCACGCCCATGATGGCCAGAGAAAATACGCTCAACAGCAAGATGTTCTTCATAGTATGGTTTCCTTGTTTCATTCTGTCATTTTGCCGCCGCGGCCGGGCGCGGTTTCGGCGGGAGGACCATGCGCAGCGCATTCTGCACTTCCACCACGCCAGTGGCGTTATTGGCCTTCATGCCGATGCCATTGATGCGCGAGGCGCCCGTCAGGATATCGACAGGCACGTCCGTTTCCATTCTTTCCTCGTCCGGGAACACCGTCAGCGCTTCCGTCCTGACCGTCAGGTTCTGCGCCTTCGGACTGGCCACGCGGTCGATGACGACCTTGCGGTGCAGTTGCAGCCGGGTATTGTCCTGGTCGATATGCGCCAGTTCCGCATTCATGTTCAGCGGCGGCATGCCCGGCGTGAGCTTGCGCACGAAGGGCTGGTCGATATCGGACGAATCGTCGAGCGGATAATGCGTGAGCTTGGTGCCCGACACGATATAGCTGGGTTTACCCGTCAAGTCCATGCGCACCAGGCTGAAATTGGTGATGAAATAGTCGGGCTCATCCAGATGCTTGCTGGCGCTAATGTCCTGGCCATTCTTGTTCATCACTTCGAGCAGCCAGAAGCTGCCCAGCGCGACGACGACCGCGCCCAGCACGGTAAAAATCATGCGCCAGCGATGGGCGCCTCCTGGCTTACGCATAGGGCTTCACTCTTTCAAATGTCACTGGCGGCAAGGCGTGCCTCACTCCAGGAACGGCGCCATGACGCGCGCATAGTTGTCCTGGGCGCGCAGCAGGAATTCGCAGATCTCGCGCACCGCGCCGCGGCCGCCGCCGGCCTGCGTCACATGGTGCGCCAGGCCCAGCGCTTCCGGACGCCCGCCCGGCACGCTGACGGCAAAGCCCACGCGGCGCAGGATGGGCGCATCGATGACGTCGTCGCCGATGTAGCCGCATTGTTCTTCCGTCAAGCCCGTCAGCGCCAGCAGTTCGCGAAACGGCGTCAGCTTGTCGTGACCGCCCTGGTGCACATGGGTAATGCCCAGGTCTTGCGCGCGGCGCGCCGTGATGGCCGAGCGGCGCGCGCTGATGATGGCCGTCTGCACGCCCGATTCCTGCAGCAGCTTGATGCCCAGGCCATCATACACATTAAACGTTTTCATCATTTCGCCATCGGGGCCGAAATGCAGGCTGCCGTCGGTCAGCACGCCATCGACGTCAAAGATCATCAGTTTGACCTTGGCGGCGCGCGCCAGGTTGTCCGCTACGCTGTCCATCAGATCACCTTCGCTTGCGTCAGATCATGGATATGCAGCGCGCCCACCAGCTTGCCATCGGCATCGACGACCAGCATCTGGTTGATGCGGAACTGTTCCATCACGGCCACGGCATCCACGGCCAGGCGCTCGGGCGCGATGCTGCGCGGCTGCGCATGCATGACGTCGCGGATCGCCACTTGCGTGAAATCCTGCACGCGCTCGAACATGCGGCGCAAGTCGCCATCCGTAAACACGCCCACGGGGCGGTTGTCCGCATCGACGACGGCCGTCATGCCCATGCCCTTCTTCGTCATTTCTTCCAGCGCCTGCAGCAGCGAGGCTTCCACGGGCACCTTCGGCACCCGTTCGCCGCTGCGCATGACGTCATGCACGTGCGTGAGCAGGCGGCGGCCCAGGGCGCCGCCCGGGTGCGAGCGGGCGAAATCTTCTTCCTTGAAGCCGCGCAAGTCGAGCAAGGCCACGGCGATCGCGTCGCCCAGGGCCAGGGTGACGGTGGTGCTGGCCGTCGGCGCCAGATTCAGCGGACAGGCTTCTTTCTCAACAGAAATGTCCAGATGCACGTCGGCCAGCTGGGCCAGGCTCGAGTTCGGCTTGCCCGTCATGGAAATGAGCACGCCGCCCATGCGCTTGACGACGGGCATGATGGCCATCAGTTCGGACGATTCGCCCGAGTACGAGATGGCAATGAAAGCATCGTCCGAGGTGACCATGCCCAGGTCGCCATGGGCCGCTTCGGCCGGATGCACGAACAGGGCCGGCGTGCCGGTGGAAGCGAGGGTGGCGGCGATCTTGCGCGCGATGTGGCCCGACTTGCCGATGCCGGAGACGACGACACGCCCCTTGCACTGCAGCAGCAGCGCTACGGCGCGGCCCACGCTGTCGTCCGTGGCCAGGCGCGCGTGCAGCGCAACGATGGCGTCGGACTCGATCTGCAAGGTGGTGCGGGCCAGCGCGACGGCGCGCTCGGTCGTCGCTTGCATGTCAATTCGATCAAAAGCTTTCAGCATTGTTTTTTCATGGGTTACACTCATGCCCAAAGTATAAACGAATTAGGAAAGCAAAAAACTTGCCAGTCACAACAAACAACGATTTCCATTGACCGTACCGGGCAACCCATGTTTTCCTCGCTTGAACTGACCCTGATGTTACTCGGCAGCGCCGTGCTGGGCGTGGTCGCTTTCAGAATGTTGCATTTGCCGCCCATGCTGGGCTACCTGGCCGTCGGCATCGTCATCGGCCCCCATGCGCTGGGCCTGGCGGCGGAAAACGAAGCCAGCCACACCCTGGCCGAGTTCGGCGTCGTCTTCCTGATGTTTTCCATCGGGCTCGAATTTTCTCTCCCAAAGTTTCTCGCCATGCGGCGCATCGTCTTCGGCCTTGGCATGGCGCAGGTGGCCACCACCATCGTCGCCACCGTCGTCTTCGGCTGGTTCGTCGGGCGCTACCTGTCCGCCTACATCCACCTGAGCTGGCAAGCCGCGTTCGCTCTGGGCGGCGCGCTGGCCATGTCGTCGACGGCCATCGTCTCGAAAATGCTCACGGAGCGGCTGGAACTGGAAAGCGAACACGGCCGCAAGATCATCGGCATCCTGCTGTTCCAGGACCTGGCCGTGGTGCCCCTGCTGATCCTCATTCCCGCCCTCACGCGCGATTCGGACAACCTGGCCGAAACCTTGGCCTGGGCCGGCGGCAAGGCCCTGGTCGTGCTGATCTTGCTCTTGTTCATAGGCCAGAAGATGGTGCGCGGCTGGCTGACCATCGTCGCCAAGCGCCGCTCGCAGGAATTGTTCATGCTCAACCTGCTGCTGATCACCTTGGGCGCGGCCTGGATCACGGAGCGGGCCGGGCTGTCGCTTGCCCTGGGCGCGTTTGTTGCCGGCATGCTCATTTCCGAGACGGAATTCAAACACCAGGTGGAAGAGGATATCAAACCCTTCCGCGACGTGCTGCTGGGCCTGTTCTTCATCACCGTCGGCATGCTGCTCAATATCCGCGTGGTGCTCGATAACTGGTGGCTGGTCCTGCTGCTGCTGTGCGGCCCCGTGCTGCTGAAATTCGCCCTGATCGCGGGCCTGGCCCGGCTGTTCGGCTCCAGCAACGGCGTGGCCTTGCGCACGGGGCTGGGACTGGCGCAGGCGGGCGAGTTCGGCTTCGTGCTGCTGAACCTGGCGGGCGGCATCAAGCTGATGGACCCGTTCGTCGTACAGGTGGTACTGGCCTCGATGGTGCTGTCGATGCTGGTGGCGCCCTTCCTCATCGCCAAGTCCGACGCCATCGTCATGAAACTGGCGGCCAACGACTGGATGATGCAATCTTTGGCGCTGACCAAGATCGCCACACGCACGATGGCTTCGCAGAAACACGTGCTGATCGCCGGCTTCGGGCGCAGCGGGCAAAGCCTGGCCACCCTGCTGGCGGAGGAAAAGATCGAATACCACGCGCTGGACCTGGACCCGGAACGGGTGCAGGAAGCGCAGCTGGCGGGCGCCCACGTCTCGTATGGCGACGCGGGCCGGCGCGAAAGCCTGGTGGCGGCCGGCATCTACCGGGCCAGCGCCGTGGTGATCACCTATGCGAATACCCCCTCGGCACTGAAGTTATTGCATTTGCTCAAGGAAATGGCGCCGACCTTGCCCGTCATCGTCCGCAGCCACGACGATACCGATCTCGACCAGTTGAAAAAGGCGGGCGCGGCCGAGGTGGTGCCGGAATTGATGGAAGGCAGCCTGATGCTCGCTTCGCATGCGCTGATCATGATGGGCGTGCCCCTGCGCCGCGTGGTGCACCGGGTACAGGCGGCGCGCGAGGAGCGCTATGCGTCCCTGCGTGGCTATTTCCACGGTTCCAGCGATGCGGGCGACGATGCGGAACTGGAACGCCTGCATACGGTCACCGTCAGCGAAGACGCACACTGCGTGGACTTGCCCTTGAGTGCGATCGACGTGGCCGGCTGCGGCGCGTTTGTGACGGCCATCCGCCGCGGCCGCGGCAGCCTCGATGTCACCCCCGAGACGCAACTGGCCAGCGGCGACGTGGTGGTGCTGCGCGGCACGGCCGACGCCGTGGCCAAGGCTGAAACCTTGCTATTGAAATAATCAGCCGGCGGGCGGCAGCCAGCTGACGACCTTGTTGCGGCCATCGGCCTTGGCCTGGTACAGGGCCTGGTCGGCGTGCGCCACCAGTTGCTGCGCCACCGTTTCAATAGGCAGCAGCGCCGCGTCCGCTTCCAGGCTGGCCACGCCGATCGACACGCTGACCCACGCCTGCGCACTGCCCGGCAAGTCGAACATGGTGCCCGCGATGCTGGCGCGGATACGCTCGGCAACGAAGGTCGCGCTGTCGAGGTCGGCGTCGATCAGCAGCACGACGAATTCCTCGCCGCCGAAGCGGCCCAGCGCATCGGAGCGGCGCAATTCCGTGCGGATGCGCGTGGCCACTTCGCGCAGCACTTCATCGCCGCCCTGGTGACCATGCGTGTCATTGAACAGCTTGAAATGGTCGATATCAATATACATGCATGAAATGCAATAATTCTGACGCCGCGCGCGGGCGATCTCTTCCAGCAGGCGGCGGTCGATATAGCGGCGGTTGTAGACGCCCGTCAGGGAGTCGGTCAAGCCGATGTATTTGAGCATTTCATTGCTGATCACGTTTTCCAGGCAAATGGCGATGATGGAGGCCATGTGCTTGATGAAGTCCGTGCCCAGCGCGGGCGTAAAACGCGTCGCGTCGCTGCTGGCCAGGTTCAGGCTGCCAATCAGCCGCTTGTTGCGCAACAAGGGCACCAGCGCCACGCTGCGCAAAGCGTCGATCTGCGGAAAACGCGGACCATGCACGGCCGCGTCAAAGGCGCCGAGCAGCGGCAACGGCGGCAGGGCCGCTTCTCCCTCGGCCACGGGCTTTGGTGCGGCAAAACCCAGCTCCGCCACGGCATGCACGAACAGCAATTGCGGGAAGGCGCTGAAATCGACGCCCAGCTTTTCCATCACCAGCACGATATCGTCATCCTCGTCGAGCAGGCTCAAGGTGACGCCGTCGAGGTCGGAAATCACGGGCAAGGTGCGGAAGATGGTGCCGATCAACTCGGGAAACGTGGACGCGCTGACGATTTCCAGGTCGAACGCCTGGTGGCGGCACATGATGTCGTGGTTGCGCTCGACCTGTTCCAGCAGGAAAGCCATGCGCGCGCGCAAGGCCTGGTTTTCGGCTTCGAGGCTGGCAATGCGCGGGTCCGGCGGTATTGCTTGATTCATAGAAACCTTAAACCCTTGTGTGCGGGCGCCATGCTTAAAATGCCAGTTCGAAACCGATGTCCTGCCCCACCACGATACGCTCATCGCCGCCTTCCGTGACGATGGCGTTCATGCCGAAGCAGATGGCGCCGTCGAGCTCGGGCTTGGCGCGATAGCCATGCATGACGTCGAGCGGGTCCGGTCCGGGCACGCCCGTGGCCTGGTCCACCGACGGGATCGGGCAGCGCGAACACGGCTTGACGGGTTTTAATATCGTCGCGCCCAATTGCAGGAAGTCGGCATAGTCTTCCTCGAAGGCGCCAATATCGCCGATGACGAGGTTGGGGCGGAAGCGGTTCATCGGCAGCGCTTCACGGCCGGCGGCGCGCAGCTTGTCATTGACATCGGCCAGCGAGGCACTGCCGGCGATCAGCACCGGGTAGCCATCGGCAAACATGGTCGAGGCAGCCACGCCATCCGTCCATTTGGTGCTGGTGGCGCGCACCACGTCCGGGTGAAAGCGCGCCAGGCGGCACGGCACGCCGATGGCCTGACTGAACCAGGTCGCCGTGACCTCGTCGCAATCGTAGGCGCGCACGTTATCGTCCCACACCTGCACTTCCAGCATGGGCGAGTGTTGCGGATGCGGCAAGCCCAGCTCGATTTCGAGGCGCAGCATGCCCGGCGCGCGCAATTCGAGCGTGGTGGCCTTGATGCGCGGCACGATCAGCGCCATGCGCGGATGTTCGCGCTGGGTCAGGAAGCGGCCTTGCGGGTCCACCACCATCCATTCGCGGTCGAACACGTGCTCGCTCATCAGCCCTGAGCGCGTCAGGACCGCCTCGCGCAGATGGATGCCGGCGCACGATTTGATCGGATACAGGATGATGTCGGACAGGATAGCCATGGACAGGGGAGAAGGAACCGTGTTGTTCCTTCTGCCAGGAAATTATTCAGAAGCGAAGTATGGCAGCAAAGCGGGCAAGCGTAAATCAGCCAGGCCCAGCCGATGAGGCTGGCCTGGCGCGGCAAGGATCAATACGTGTAGAAAATACGCTGGATTTCTTGCGTGCTGTTGGTTTTGGTCAAGGCCAGCATCAGCAGGATGCGGGCTTTTTGCGGGTTCAGGGTGTCGGACACGACACTATCGAGTTCATCGTCATTGGCTTCGCCATTGCGCGCCACGATGCCCTGGCCCACGCGGCTCGAACGCACGATCAGCACGCCCTTCTGGCGCGCTTCCACCAGGGCCGGCTTCATCTGCGCAGCCACGCTGCCATCGCCCACGCCCGCGTGGATGATGCCCTTGGCGCCGGCCGCAATGAAGGCGTCCATGCCGACACGGTTCATGTTGGCGTAGCCGTAGACGATGTCCACTTGGGGCAGAGCGTCGAGCTTGCTGATGTCAAATTCCGATTCCAGCGTGTGCTTGCGCGTCGACTGGCGATAAAAGAAAGGCTTGCTGCCCTGAATGTAGCCGAGCATGCCGAGTTCCGGCGACTTGAAGGTGTCGGTCGTCGAGGTGTTCGTCTTGGTCACTTCGCGCGCGGCGTTGATCTGGTCGTTCAAGGCCACCAGCACGCCCTTGCCCACGGCTTCCTTGCTACCGGCCAGCAACACGGCGTTATACAGGTTGATGGGGCCGTCAGCCGAGATGGCCGTCGACGGACGCATGGCGCCCACCACGACGACCGGCTTGTGGCTTTTCACCGTCAGGTTCAGGAAATACGCCGTTTCCTCGATGGTATCGGTGCCGTGCGTGACGACCACGCCATCGACATCGTTCGAGGCCAGCAGCACGTTGATGCGCTTGGCCAGGGTCAGCCAGTGGCTATTGCCCATGCTTTCGCTGGCGATCTGGAACACTTGCTCGCCTTTCACGTTCGCCACTTTTTTCAGTTCCGGCACGGCCGCGATCAGGCGCTCGACGCCCACGGTGGCCGAGGTATAGCCGACGGTGGTGGTGCTGTCGGCGCCGCTGCCGGCGATGGTGCCGCCCGTGGCCAGGATCACCACGTTCGGCAATTTGACGGCCGCCTGCTGCGCGCGTGCGGGGGACGCGGCAACAAAGCCCATCAGCAAGGTAGCCAGCATCAGCTGTGCACAAGAATGGAATTTGCGTGAAAACATGGTGCTCCTGTTCGGTGATGTGTCAAAGATAACAAAGTCGTGTGCAAATTATATGTCATCAGTGCTACAAAAAAGCCCCGATTGACACGTTCTGCGCAAACGTGCGCGCCTTCCCATGCGCTACAGTGGCGCCATGTACACACTGCTCCCCTTCCGCTCTTGCCTCTTCCTGCCGCTGATCCTGATCGCGCTCAACGCCTGCTCCACGCAAACCGAACTGCGCACGGCAGCGCAGCAGGAGCAGTTCGCGCGGGAAGCGGCCAGCCAGGGCGACTGGGCGCAAGCCATGCGCAACTATGCGGCCGCGGCCGAGAATGCCGAACTGGGCCATGGCGACTTCGCTTGGCAGGCGCGGCTGCATCACCAGGCGGGACGCGCCGCCAGCGGGGCCTGCCGCTACGATGCGGCTGAATTTCATTTCCGCCAGGCTATCGCGCTGGCAAAGAAGAGCGAATACTCGAGCGCCCTCAGCTACAAGGCGCTGATCGACCAATATGAACGCCAGGGCAAGGCGACGGAAGCCCTGGCAGTGCGTAATGAACTGGGCGGGCCTCAATCGTCGGCGCTGGGCGCCTTTGCCGACCGGGAATCGCTGCCGGTGGGCAAGCATTGCGGCACACCGCCCTAGCCACGCTGCATGGGAGCCCGTCGATGAGCATCGCCCGTACGCTGCTGACAACACCCTTCCTCCTGGCAACAATGGCGCCCGCATGCGCCGCAGAGCCAGCGTTACCCTTATGGGAAGCGGGCATCTTCGGCGGCGCTGCCGCCACGCCCGCCTATCCGGGCGCCAGCGAGCGCTCGACGCGCACTCTGGCCCTGCCCTATCTGATTTATCGCGGAAAAGTATTGCGCGCCGACCGCTCGGGCGTGGGCGCGCGCCTGCTCGATACGGACCGCCTCGGCTTCGATATCGGTTTTGCCCTGTCCTTGCCGGCCCGCTCCAGCGACGTGCCGGCCCGGCGCGGCATGCCCGACCTGGGCACCCTGGTGGAATTTGGCCCGCGCCTGAAAATCAAGCTGGCCGAGCCGACGCAGCATAGCCGCCTGGGCCTGGAACTGCCCTTGCGCGCCGTCATCGAAGCACACGGCGGCCTGCGCCGCCAGGGCGCCACGTTCGAGCCGCGCCTCGTGTACGCGCTGCACGGCGAGCAACAAGCATGGCATGTCGACGCCAGCCTCGGCGCCGTGCTGGGCGATGCCGCCATCAACGATTATTTTTATGGCGTCAGCCCAGCGTTTGCCACCGATGCGCGCCCGGCGTATGCGGCGAAAAGCGGGCTGATGCTCACCCGTCTGGGCCTGGGCGGCTCCTACCGGCTGCACCGGGACTGGCGCGCCTTTGCCTTTTTACGCTACGACAACTACACAGGCGCCGCCAACCGCGCCAGCCCCCTGTTGCGCCAGAACAGCGGCACCTCGGCCGGCATCGGCCTGATGTGGACGTGGCAACGCTCGGACAGCCTGGCACGGGGCCCCGACGATTAGCGGCAAGACGGCTTAAAACTCCACCAAAGCTTCGCTGTCAGGCCTGCTGCCGGGCCGGTCTGAGCAGCCTGAAGGCAGCCCATAGCGAACGCCTGTAGACGTGCAATACAGCAGCGAGCAGCACGCACCACGCGAGCGGCGCCAGCGGCCCCAGACGTTGCGCAAAAAACGCATGCCCCGCCGCCAGGAGCGACAGCAGGGCGACGCCGGAATAGATGGGACGGCGCGGCAGCGGACGCCAGACGCGCATGCCCAGTTCCGTCTTGACGACAAAATACACAAGGAAGCCCAGCAACTGCGCCACGGCGGCACCCGTAGCGCCGCAGCGCGGCACGAGCACGGCGCCCGCCAGCAGCGTGCCCAGCAAGCCTGCCGCGAAGGCGGCGATGGAGAGCGAAGGACGGCGGGCCAGATTGATGCCGACGCCAGTCACTTCCGCCAGGGCATATAGCAGCGGCTGGCCTACGGTGGCCACCGCCAGGTACGCGACGCCATGATAGTTGGGAGGCAAGACCCATCCGATCAGCCAGGCTAGGGCGCCCGCAAGGCAAAAACCCACCATCACGATGGCCTGCGCATGACGGCAAATGGCCGCAATATTCGACAGGTCACCACCGGCGGCGGCCCATTTGTGCACTTGCGGCACCCAGACTATCGTAAAAATCGATTGCACCAGCCAGGCAGCGGCGGCCACGCGCGTGGCCAACGCATAAATACCGAGCTCGTCAAAGCCGGCAAAAAAACGCAGCAGGCCCATGCCGGCCGACAGCAGGGACAGGTAGCCAATGGCGCTCACCAGCAGGGGCCCCGCCTCGGCAAGCAGGCGCCGCAGCAGCACCCGGTCCATGGTGGCAGCCCAGGCTTGCGCCAGCGACGCGCGCGCATGCCACAGCAGCCATAAGGTGACCATCCAGGTGGTGGTCACGACCAGGGTTGCCAGGTGCACGAAATTGCGCTGCGGGTCCCACCACAAAACAGGCAACAGCAACAGCAGCGCCATTTTTGGCAATACCTGCGCCAGGCTGAAAACCCAGGCGCGCTCCTGCATGCGAAAGAGCTGCGCGATCAGGCGATTGGCCAAGGCGCTCAGCATGCCGGCAGCGAACAGGAAGGCCAGTGCCGGTTGCGTCACATCGAATAACAGTCGCGATAATGGTGCGGCAAACAGCAGTACCAGCGCGAGCGCGACAGGCGCGAGCAGCACGGCCGGCAGCAAACACGCTTTCAGCAAGCCGCTACGGCTCGCGCTGTAATGATATTCGTGCAGAAACGCCTTATCCAGCCCCAGCGAGAGCAACAAACCGGCCACCGTACACGCGGTCATGAAAAAATCCAGCTTGCCGATGTCGGCAGGCGGAAACAGCCAGGCCACGGCAGGCACGGAAGCAAGGCTGCATAGCAGCGACAAGATGGGGCCGGCTGAAAACCCCGCGAGACGGTTCAGGCGCATCATTCAGCCAGGCCAGGCATCTCAGCCATGCCTGTCGTTGGAGAAACGATAGGGAATCGTGTCCGAATCGGCCGGCACGCGCCAGTGGTCCGGCGCATCATAACGATACGCATGGTCCACCGCATTGACGAGGATAGCCGGCGTGCCGCAGTAATTCTGCACGCCATGCCAGACGCGCGGCGGCACGACGAGCAGGCCGGGACGCCTGACGCCCAGCTTGAACTCGTTGAGCATGCCAAAGGTGGGAGAATCCGTACGCGCGTCGTACAGCACCACGCGCATCTGGCCAGCAGCCACGAACAAGCGGTCCGTCGTGATGGCATGCGCATGCCAGGCGCTCAGTCCTCCAGGCTCCAGGGTCGAGGCGAATATCTGGCCTATCTGCGCCGCATCGGGCACCCATTCGGTGCGGAAAATTTCAGTCAGGCTGCCGTATGCCGTCAACACAGGGCGGATTTCCTGGAAGATTACGCCGTCGATCAACGAAGGCGTCGCCGGCTTCCATTCCTTGGTAATGCTTTCGCCATCCTGTTTCGCGCCAGCCAACAGCCAGTTATCTTTTTCCACCACCACATTTACCCCCGAAATTTTATAAAAATGCTCTTATGTATTGCAATCGTATTATCTATCGCCGCGGCAGGTCCTTCAATCCCCGGCGGCGGCGTAATTCACGTAAAAATGTACCTTTCCGACAATACCTGAGCCAATAGATCGGTTGTGGTGGCCATAGGCCCAATAAATAAAAGATTCGCCGTAGCAAAGCTTTCCCGGCAAGCACTGCACACTGGATCGGAGAAATGTAGCGTTCACGGCTCAGCTTGCCACATAGAGTTGCGACAGCTTGCAGAATATTCACAGGATTTTGCATGTGCTCCCACCAGAACGCATGTTCACTGTGCTGCCGCTCAAGATACGCGTTGCTGCGTCTGCCAGACTGGATCAGGATGGCGCCGATACGAGGATGGGCCAGCATCGGCCGCCCCGCACGATACACGCGGTGCAGCCACGCTTGCGATGGCCAGCACCGCAGCTCCCACGATGGTTGCCATGGACCAATTTGCAAGGCCAGTTCACGTCGCATCACCCACAAGGTCGCCGGCGCGTTCATCCACGGACGATAAGAACTCAGTTCGCCAGTGACTGCCCCCTCGATGTGATGCCCCGACATGCCGATCCCCAGCCCTTGATCAAAGACCAGGTCGGCTCCTGTGCGCTCAAGAAGATCGATACTGGTTTGCAAATGATCGGGCAGCCACAAATCATCGTGGTTCAGAAATGCCAGATAAGTGCCACGCGCCAGGCCGACACCTATATTATTGGGCCCCGTCTGCTCGCCGTAATTGGCCTGCAGATTCACAAAGCGGATACGCGCGTCGGCAAACGCGGCGACCACCTCGGCGGTATCGTCGGTGCAGCAATCGCCGACGACAATCAGCTCCCAATCCTGCACGGTGCTGGCGAGTGCCGATTGAATCGCATAACCGAGGATATTGCTCCGGTTATATGTGGCCATGACAATGGAAACGAGCGGTTGTTTCTCGGACTGCATGGCAAGCCTTTCACATCACAGATAAAAAAATGCCGCCCAGGTACCTGGAGCGGCATTTCGCAATGGACAAATGCAATATGTTGCCGGCGCTGGCCAGCAAGCATCTGGCCTTAGACGTTGAACAGGAAGTTCAGCACGTCGCCATCCTTGACCACGTATTCCTTGCCCTCGGCGCGCATCTTGCCCGCTTCCTTGGCGCCCGCCTCGCCCTTGTAGGCGATGAAGTCGTCATAGGCGATGGTTTGCGCGCGGATGAAGCCGCGTTCGAAGTCGGTGTGGATCACGCCGGCCGCCTGCGGCGCCGTGGCGCCCACGGGGATGGTCCAGGCGCGCACTTCCTTCACGCCCGCCGTGAAGTAGGTTTGCAGGCCCAGCAGCTTGTAGCCGGCGCGGATCAGGCGGTCCAGGCCTGGCTCTTCCATGCCCATGTCGGCCAGGAAAGCGCCCTTGTCGGCGTCATCCAGGTCGGCAATTTCCGCTTCCAGAGCCGCGCAGATGGCGACGATGGGGGCGTTCTGCGATTGCGCATAGGCCGTCAGCTGGTCCAGCAGCGGATTGTTGGTAAAGCCCGTGTCGGACACGTTGGCCACGAACATGGCCGGCTTGGCCGTGATCAGGCACAAAGGCTTGATCAGTTCCATTTCGTCGGCGTCCAGGCCCATGGCGCGCACAGGTTTCGCGTCGTTCAGGTACGGCATCATGCGCTCCATGATGGCCAGCAGCTTGGCCGCGTCCTTGTCGCCCGAGCGGGCTTTCTTGTTTTCGCGGTGGATGGCTTTTTCCACGGTGCCCATGTCGGCCAGCGCCAGTTCGGTCTGGATGACTTCGATATCGTCGAGCGGGTTGATCTTGCCGGCCACGTGGATGACGTTGTCATCTTCGAAGCAGCGCACGACGTTGACGATGGCGTCCGTTTCGCGGATGTGCGACAGGAACTGGTTGCCCAAGCCCTCGCCCTTCGATGCACCGGCCACCAGGCCGGCGATGTCGACGAATTCCACGATGGCGTTGACCATGCGTTCCGGCTTGACGATGGCGGCCAGCGCATCCATGCGCGGATCCGGCACTTCGACGACGCCGACATTCGGCTCGATGGTGCAGAACGGATAGTTTTCAGCCGGGATGCCGGCTTTCGTCAGTGCATTGAACAGGGTGGACTTGCCGACGTTCGGCAAGCCGACGATACCGCATTGGAGACTCATGGAAAACCTTTAATTAATCAATATTGCCGGCAAGCGGCTGATGTAAAACGGCCGTTGCGGGCGTTTTCTGGATAATCTTGCAGTATTAATGCTCTAGGGGTCAATTGTACCTCTATGCACCCTACTCTTCAAAAAAACCGCCCCGGTGACCTTAACTGTCGCCATCCCCGTCGTCCGGCTGCGACGCATCGAATTCCAGGATGTCGCCGGGCTGGCATTCGAGCATTTCGCAAATTTTCGACAGTGTATCGAAACGCACGCCGCGCACCTTGCCCGACTTTAACAACGACAGGTTCTGCTCCGTGATGCCGATAAAGGCGGCCAGTTCCTTCGATTTCACTTTTTTCCTGGCCAGCACCAGGTCGAGCCGCACGACGATGCCCATCAGATGAACCCGCTGTTTTCTTCGGCCAGGCGCTGGCCTTCGTGGAGGATTTGCGCCAGCGCCAGGAAAACCGTGCACAGCAACAAGGTCCACAGGTCGCCGCCCGTGATGTCGATGGCCAGGCGCAACTGGCTCCTGCCCGCTTCCAGCAAGCCGAACAGCATGCCGCGCACGGTCGGCTCCAGCAAGGTCAACACCGTTCCCAGCAGCAAGCCGCCGGCGAAGCGGCGAAACTGGCGCGCCACTTGCGGCGTGAAATACACGCCCTGCTCGAACTGGCGCAGCACGGCCGCCAGTTGCCGCACGGCGTCGCCCAGCACGCACAGGGCCGGCAAGGCCAGCGCCAGGCCCAGTCCACGTTGCCAGGCAGGCATGGCCGCCAGGCGCGCGAACGGCTGGCTCTGCAATTGCAGCAACAGTTCATACATGCCTGCGCCGCCCAGGCTGCCTTGCGCGGCCGGCGCAGGCGCCAGCCAGCCCAGCACCGTCAACAGCAGGTACAGCAGAAAGAATCCCGAAACGCCGTAGCGCACGCGCCGGCTCAGCGCCGCCGGCCCCGTCTGATTTTTTTTCATATTTAAAAGTATACGAAAGCGTCAAGTGTCGCTAGAATTAATTATCGTGAAACAATAATTAAATCATGTTTTGCGACCATTTTACCATGTTCGCCCTACCCTATCGACTGGAGACATCATGAAAACCCTGCTTGCCTCACTCGTTTGCAGCACCGCCTTTTTGCTCGGCGGCGCCGCCCGCGCCCATGATTTGAACGCCATGCTGCAGCAGGCGCTGGCCGACAAAAGCGTGCCGGCCATGGCCATACTCGTGATCCGCGACGGCAAGATCGATGCGCAGGCGCAAGCTGGCGTGCGCGCCAATGATGGCCACGATGCCGTGCGCGCCGATGACGTGTGGAATATCGGCTCCGACGGCAAGGCCATGACGGTGACCCTGATCGCGCGGCTGGTGGAACGTGGCGTGCTGTCGTGGGATGCGCCGCTGTCAACCATGCTGCCCGCGCTGAGTGCCGGCATGCGCGCCGAATACCGCGACGTCAACCTGATGGATCTGCTGTCGCACCGCGCCGGCTTGCCGCCCAATCCGGACGAGGCATGGATCAATTCCACGTATACCGACACGCGTCCATTGCCGCTGCTGCGGCTGGAGTACGCGCAGCGCGCGCTGGCGGACGCGCCCGTGGCCGCGCCGCGCGGCGCATCGCATTACTCGAACAGCGGCGCCATGATCGCCGCCGCCATCGCCGAACGCGTCACGGGCAAGACCTATGAAACGCTGATGCAGGAGGAAGTGTTCGGCCCGCTGGGCATGCGGGCCGCGTTCGGCGCCACCGTGCGGGGGCAGAACCTGGGACACAAGGAAGGCAAGCCGATCGCCGGCTTGATGGCCAGCAATCCGCTGATGATGGCGCCCGACGGCGAAATTCACCTGAGTATGCAGGACTGGGCCAAGTTTGCGCTCGATCAATTGCACGGCGAACAAGGCAAGGGCAAGCTGCTCAAGAAGGAAACGTATGTCTTCCTGCACACGGCGCAGGGCGAGACGAATGCTGCGCTGGGCTGGGGCGTAATGCACTTCCCGCCCCAGGCGCCGCAGCGCGTGCTCACGCACCTGGGCTCGAACGGCTACTGGCACGCGCTGATCGCGCTGGCGCCCGGCAGCGGCGACGGCCTGCTGATCGCCGCCAATGCGGGCGACGGCAGCAGTGCCCAGGCGAGCCAGCAGCAGATGGCGAAAACCATCATGGCCGGCTTCGGCAAGGCGGGCAAATAACTACGCGGTATGGAGTTTCATCGTGGCCGCCTCGAACTTGCCTTCGACGATCTGCGGCATGACCTGCAACGATTTGTCGATGGCTTGCTCGATCAGCTCCTGGTCTTCGCGGCGCGGGCGGTGCAGCACGAAGTCGGCCACCTGCTGCTGCAGGCTCAGGGTGCGCGGGTGGCCGATGCCCAGGCGCAAGCGCCAGTAATCCTGCGTGCCCAGCGCGGCCGTGATGTCTTTCAAGCCATTGTGGCCGCCGGCCGAGCCGCCCTTTTTCAGGCGCGCGATGCCGGGCATCAGATCGAGTTCGTCGTGCACGACGAGCACTTCATCGGCGGCGATCTTGAAAAAGCGCGCCAGCGCGCCCACGGACTGGCCCGAGCGGTTCATGAAGGTCAGCGGTTCGAGCAGCCAGACTTCCTTGCCGCCGATGGACGTTTTCGCCAGCATGGCGTCGTAGCGCGAATCGCGCTGCAGGCGCGTACCGGGCAAGCTGTTGGCAAGATTGTCCACCAGCCAGAAGCCGGCATTGTGGCGGGTTTGTTCGTATTCGGGTCCCGGGTTGCCGAGGCCGACGATCAGGCGTATGGGCATGGCTGTGTCTGCAATGGAAAAGAAAACATTATCGGTGAAAACAGGCAGAAAAAAACCCGCGCGGCGAACCTGGCGGGTTTTTCCTTGCGACTACCGCATTGCTGCGGCGGCAAAATTACTTCTTGTCAGCAACAACTTCAGCAGCAGCGGCTTCAGCAGCAACGTGGCCAGCCGGTACCGAAGCGGTAGCGATGGTCAGGTTGGCGCCGTGGGTGACAGCGGTCACGCCAGCTGGCAGGACCAGGTCGCCGACGTGCAGCGAGTGACCGACGTCGATGTTCGACAGGTCAACGTTGATGAATTCTGGCAGTTTGCCTGGCAGGCAAGCTACTTCGATTTCGTTGGCAACGTGGCTGATGGTCGCGCCGTGCAGTTTGACTGCCGGGGAAACGTCAGCGTTGATGAAGTGCAGCGCCACTTTCACGTGGATAGGCTGCGATGCGTCAACGCGCTGGAAGTCAGCGTGCAGAACCAGTTGTTTGTATGCGTGGACTTGGAAGTCGCGCAACAGAACTTGCTGGGAAACGCCATCGATTTCCAGATCCAGGATCGACGAGTGGAACACTTCTTTTTTCAACGCGTGGTACAGGGCGTTGTGATCCAGCGAGATCAGCACAGGGGCTTCAGCGCCACCGTAGACGATACCAGGGGTTTGGCCGGAAATGCGCAGGCGGCGGCTCGCTCCGGAACCTTGCAATTCGCGTTTAAATGCGATAACTTTCATGTGAAACTCCAAGAAGAACAAGGCTTGCGCCTTGTGTTATGAGGATTCCCGCGACCAGGAATCCTCGAAAATGGGTGCAAAACACCCCGAAAACTAAAACACTGCGGCGCAACAGGCAAAAAGCCGGTCGCGCCGCAGGCATTACGTCTGTTGCTGCTCTTGCCGAATTAATCGATGAACAGCGAGATGACGGAGTCACCCTTGATGATGCGTTTGAACGTCTCGGCCAGCAGCGGCGCGCACGTCAATTGACGGATCTTGCCGCAGGCCAGGGCCGCTTCGGACAGGGGGATCGTGTCGGTCACGACCAGCTCATCGAGCGGCGAGGCCGAAATACGGTCGATCGCCGGGCCCGACAGCACCGCGTGCGTGCAATACGCCACGACTTTTTTCGCGCCGCGCTCTTTGAGCACTTCGGCAGCCTTGGTCAGGGTGCCTGCCGTGTCGACCATGTCATCCATGATCACGCAGTTGCGGCCTTCGACTTCACCGATGATGTTCATCACTTCGGACACGTTCGCTTTTGGACGGCGCTTGTCGATGATGGCCAGGTCGCAGCCCAGGCGTTTTGCCAGGGCGCGCGCACGTACCACACCGCCGACGTCCGGCGACACCACCAGCAGATCCTGGTAGTTTTTCTTTTGCAGGTCGCCCAGCAAAATTGGCGAAGCGTAAATATTGTCGACTGGGATATCGAAGAAACCTTGAATCTGGTCAGCGTGCAAGTCCATGATCAGGACGCGCTCGACACCGGCTTCTTCCAGCATGTTCGCCACCACCTTGGCCGAAATCGCCACACGCGCGGAGCGTGGACGACGGTCTTGGCGGGCGTAGCCGAAGTAAGGAATCGCGGCGGTGATGCGGCCAGCGGAAGCACGTTTCAAGGCATCAACCATCAGCATGATTTCCATCAGGCTGTCGTTGGTTGGAGCACAGGTGGATTGCAAAACAAAAACATCCTTGCCGCGTACGTTTTCGTTAATCTCGACCATTACTTCGCCGTCGGAGAATTTCGAAACGTTTGCTTTACCGAGAGGGATGCCGAGGTTTTTTGCGACCCCCTCTGCCAACGCTGGATTCGCGTTGCCGGTAAAAACCATCAGGTTTTCGTAAGCCATGGGAGTCCCAAGAGGTGATATAGAAGTCTTGAAAAGCACTAACCGGGCATAGGCCCGGTCAGTCATTGTTTAGAATATGCCGCGTGGCGACACATCTGCTTTTTCCCGTACTGGACGCCAACTTCGCATCGACAGACTACGGTGAAATGGTGGCAGGGGAAGAAGGATTCGAACCTTCGCATGCTGGAATCAAAATCCAGTGCCTTAACCAGCTTGGCGATTCCCCTACGTTACTGACTGCTTGCCGTCATGTTGGCCAGTATTATACCGACTATTTGACGCTAAGCAAAATCTTTTTTTGCTCTCTACAACATGGTGAGCATCGGGTGGCGATTCAGCGCTTTTGCCTTCCAGGCGATCCAGACTGGTGGCACATTACTGAGCACCGCATCCGCTTCTTCCTGACTGCCAAACGCACTAAACACACAAGCACCGGAACCAGTCATCCTGGCTTCACCGTAAGCACCCAGCCATTCTACCGCATCTGCTACCGGCTTGAAAAGACTGCATGCCACTTGCTGTAAATCATTCTTTCCAAACCCGCCCGCATCGTTTCCTTCTGCGAGGTACCTGGAAAAGTCCGCTATTGTGACGGGTTCGGTATTTCTCGTCAAGCCTTCCGCGCAAAAAATTGCGGCGGTCGGCACTTGCACGCCCGGCTCGATCACCACATACCAGCATGCGGGCGTGGCGACGGGCTGCAAGGCTTCGCCCACGCCTTCGGCAAAGGCGTTTTCGCCAAAGATGAAAAACGGGATATCGGCACCCAGCGGCAAGCCCAGCGCCATCAATTCCTCGCGCGTCAAACCTGCCTGCCACAGGCGATTGAGCGCCATCAGCGCCGTGGCCGCGTCGGACGAGCCGCCACCCAAGCCGCCGCCCATGGGCAGCACCTTGTCGATGGCGATATCGACGCCGCGCGGCAAGGCGCCCGTGCGGCGCAGCACTTCGGCCTGCAGCAGCCTGGCGGCGCGGATGATCAAGTCCTGCTCCTGCGGCACGCCGGCCAGTTCCGTCACGCGGACAATCGCCGTGTCGTCGCGCAGCGCGAAGTGCAGCGTGTCGCCATGGTCGAGCAACTGGAACACCGTCTGCAACAGATGGTAGCCATCGGCACGGCGGCCGTTGACGTGTAGAAATAAGTTCAGCTTGGCCGGGGCCGGGCAATTGTTCAGGATCGTCAATGTCATGGTGCTGGTGCCGATGGGGCGGGATCGAGAACGATGCGCAGCGACACGGCATCGGCCTGCGCGCTGGCATTGCGTTCGGCATCGATACGCCGCGGTTGGGGCAAGGCGCCCGGTGTATTGTCGGCCGCATTTTGCCCTACTTCTTGCCACGACACATAGCGCAAGCGCCATCCGTCTTTCGTCGTCACGCTGTCGTTGGCCGGCGAAGCGACGAAGCGCTTGCCGTCGGCGCCCACGGCATACCCTTGCAGCCAGTCGCGCAAGCCCGATACGGGCAAGGACCAGCCCAGCATCTGCGCGCTCAGGGTGTCGACATCGGGCGCGCTGCGCGGCGCCTTGCCGCTTTGCGTCAACACGGCTTGCTGCGGCGTGACGGCGATCGTCGCCAGCGTGCTGCCGACGGGCGAATACAGGGTCACGTCCGTGCGCTGCGCCGTCTGCTGCCAGTTGAAATTGACGGTGGCCGATTCGGGCTTGTCATCCTTCTGGTACACGACGTTCAGGCGGCCCGTCAGCTCCACCTGTTCGCGGTAGGGCGCGACGGTCGCGCTGGAAGGCGCACTGGAAGACGCAAAGGGGGATGGCAGGGTCGAGCAAGCAGAAAGGGCCAAGACCAGACTAAGGACGGGGAAGAGCAGGAGTTTTTTTGGCATGGGAATAATAAAAGAACCAGCAGCATGAAGCCGGGGTCAGACCCGGCGGGTCTGACCCCAGATTTTAGTCAACATTGCGCTACAAACTGACATTCAGGCGCGCCAGCGTACTTTTCAGCGCCTCGTTTTTCGGGTCCTTGCCTTGCGCCTCGCGCCACAGTTTTTGCGCTTCGTCCTTGTCGCCCTTCTGCCACAGCACTTCGCCCAGGTGGACGGCGATTTCCGGGTCGCTGCGCACGGCATAGGCGCGGCGCAGCGCGTTTTCCGCGGCGGCCAGGTTGCCCATGCGGAATTGCACCCAGCCCATGCTGTCCATGATGAACGGGTCGCCCGGCGCCATCTGCAAGGCTTTTTCGATCAGCGCATGGGCTTCCTCGAGGCGCAGGCCCCGTTCGGCCAGCGAATAACCGAGCGCGTTGTACGCATGCTGGTTGTCGGGCGCCAGCGCCATCACGCGGCGCAGGCTGGCCTCCATCCGCTCGAATTTGTCCAGGCGCTCGGCCAGCAAGGCGTAGTCGTACAGCAGTTCCGGATTGTCGGGGAAGCGCAGCAAGGCGTTTTCCAGCACCGTGTAGGCGCTTTGCACATAGCCGGCGTCGCGCAGGAATTGCGCGTCGACCAGCAGCACCTGCGCCTGGCTTGCCGGATCGTCCGTTTCGATTTCCGTCAGCGCCTTGCGCGCCGCATCGAGATTGCCGCCGCGGGCGATCAGCTGGGCGCGGCGCAAGCGCGCCTCGACATAGCCGGCCGACGCACTGTTGTCGACCTTGTCCAGCCAGGCGATGGCGCCCGCCGTGTCGCCGCGCGTCTCGGCGATCTGCGACAGTATCATCAGGGCCTTGAACGGATCGCGCGTGTCGCCGGGGGATTTTTCGAGCACGGCAAGGAAGCGCTTGAAGTACTGCTCCGCGCCCTTGGTGTCTTCCAGCTGCAGCGCCACGATGCCGAGCGCATACAGGGCGCCCACGTTATCGGGCGCGCTTTTCAGCAGCAGCAGGAACTGCTCGCACGCCGGTTCCAGCTGCTTCTGTTCGACCAGCAGGCGCGCGTATGCGCCGCGCACTTCGACGGCATCCGGGTTCTTTTGCAGGAAGGCGGCCAGCACCTTGCCCGCCGCCTCGGGTTCGCCCGTCACCTGCGCCAGGGTCAGCACGGCCAGTTCGGAGTTCGGCTTGATCGCCAGCGCCTTGTTCGCTTCGCCGATGGCGCGGTCACGCTCGCCGATCGACAGGGCGCCCTGCGCCAGCACCAGGTGCGCTTCAAACATGTCCAGGTAAGGCTGCACCAGGCGCGTCACCATCGAATAGGCGTACAGCTTGTCATTCGAACGCGACAAAATCTGCTGCATCTGAAACAGGGCCACGCCCCGTGCGCCTTGCGGCGCATTGGCCAGGCGCTCGGCGAAGATCGGTTCCGCTTCTTCGATCTTGTCCGTCAACACGACAAAGCCGAGGAAGAACTGCGTCGCCTCGTCCGAGTCGGGCGCCAGTTCGCGCCACAGGCGGATGGCTGCCAGCGCTTCACCGCCCTGCTTGGCGGCCAGCGCCATTTCCGAGGCGCGCCGAGCCAGGCGCGGGTCGCGCGTCTGCTGCGCCGCCACCATCATCGTCACGTACGGACCTTGCCACTGACCGCTCTTGAATTCCATCTCGGCCTTGGTCAGCTTGTACAGCAAGTCGCTGCTCAATTCGACCTTCGGCAGCTCGTCGCCGCCGGGCCCCTCCTTGGAGGTGGCGTCCGGCTCCTGCGGCGCGGCGGGCGCAGACGCAGGGGGGCTGGCCGCGGCATCGGCGGGGGCGACAGGCGTCTGTGCCATGGCATGTGTGGCCATCAGGGCGGACAAGGTTACAATGGCGAAAGCGTTTTTCAAAGGCTGATCCTGGCTAAACGGCAAAGTTTGATTCTACGCCCAACGCGGCTATCGCGTACTTCACGTATGTAACGAAATATATGCGTCGTGGCGGCGTAGCCGGCCCGGACCAGCCATCGGCCGGCCACCAGCCTGTTTTTTACCCGGTTTTCAACCATTCGAGCCCTATGCCAGAATTGCCAGAAGTCGAAGTCACACGGCGCGGTGTCGCGCCCCACCTTGAAGGGCGCGCCGTACGCTCCGTCGTGCTGCGCCGCGACGGCCTGCGCTGGCCCTTTCCCCCTGCCCTGGGCGAACAATTGTCGGGGCAAACCATCGGCCTGACGGGGCGACGCGGCAAGTACCTGTTGATCCACTTCCGCCACGGCACCCTGATCATCCACCTGGGCATGTCCGGCCACCTGCGCGTGCTGCCGACGGGGACGCAGGCGCAAAAGCACGACCATTTCGACCTCATCGTGGAAGACGCGGACGGCGGCAGCCAGGTGCTGCGCATGACGGATCCGCGCCGCTTCGGCGCCGTGCTGTGGCACGACGAGGCCGACGGTCCGCTGGACGGCCACGCGCTGCTGCGCGGCCTGGGCGCGGAACCGCTCGAAGGCGGCTTCACGGGCCAGCTGCTGTTCGAGAAAACGCGCAACAAGGGCACCAACATCAAGCAGGTGCTGATGGCGGGCGACATCGTCGTCGGCGTAGGCAATATCTATTGTTCCGAAAGCCTGTTCCGCGCGGGGATCAACCCGAAGACGCCGGCCCGGCGCATCGGACTGGCCCGCTACGAGAAACTGGCGCAGGCGATCCGCGACGTGCTGGCCGAAGCCATCGTGCAAGGCGGCAGCACCCTGCGCGACTTCATCGGCGTGAACGGCCAGTCCGGCTACTTCCAGCAGACGTATTTCACGTACAACCGCGCGGGCAAGCCCTGCCGCGTCTGCGGCGCGCCGATCCGGCAAATCGTGCAGGGACAGCGTTCCACGTTTTACTGCGTGAATTGTCAAAAGTAAGCACACTCACAGAGGGAGCCAGATGGTCAGAGACCTGGAACAATACAGCGCATGGCGGCAGGACGTACAGGCCGCCTTGCAGGCATACCGGCAAGCCGCCAGCGCGGCGGGCCTGGTCGACGGCGCCTCCGCGCTGCGCCTGGCGCGCTGTGGCTCCCGCCTGCTCGATGACCGTTTATCCGTCGCCTTCGTGGCGGAATTCTCGCGCGGCAAATCCGAGCTGATCAACGCCATCTTCTTTGCCGGCTATGGCCAGCGCATCCTGCCCTCGGGCGCGGGCCGCACCACCATGTGCCCCACCGAGCTGCTGTACGACGCGGCCTGGCCGCCATCGATCCGGCTGCTGCCCATCGAGACGCGCGCGCAGAACCTGTCGACCAGCGACTACCGCGAGCTGCCCGCCGCCTGGACCGTCCTGCCCCTGAATATCGAGGCGGGCGACGACATGCAGGAAGCCATCCGCCAGGTCAGCCTGACGAAAAAGGTCAGCGTGGAAGAGGCGGCACGCTACGGCCTGTACGACGCCGGCGACGCGGACGCCCCCGCCATGCTCGACGAGCACGGCCAGGTGGAAATTTCCATGTGGCGCCACGCCATCATCAACTTCCCCCATCCGCTGCTGAAACAGGGCCTGGTCATCCTCGACACGCCCGGCTTGAACGCCATCGGCACGGAGCCGGAACTGACATTGAACCTGATCCCGAATGCGCACGCGGTGCTGTTCATCCTGGCGGCCGACACGGGCGTCACGCGCAGCGACATCGAGGTATGGCGCAACCATATCGGCGCCGGTGCGGGGCGCCTGGTGGTGCTCAACAAGATCGACAGCATGTGGGACGAATTGCGCGGCGATGCCGAGGTGGCGCAGGCGATCGAACGCCAGCAGGCCAGCGTGGCCCACTTGCTGACGCTGGACGCGGGCCAGGTGTTCCCCGTCTCGGCGCAAAAGGCCCTGGTGGGCAAGATCAACCACGATGCGGCGCTGCTGGAAAAAAGCCGCCTGCAAGCGCTGGAGACGGCACTGTTCGAGGAGCTGATCCCCGCGCGCAAGGACATCATCCGGCGCCAGCTGGCGTTCGACCTGGACGCCATCGAAGCGGCGCAGCAGGTGCAGGCGGCGGCCCGCGCGCGTGGCATCGCCGAACAGCTGCACGAGCTGCACAGCCTGCGCGGCAAGAACCAGAGCGTGATCGCCCACATGATGCGGCGCATCGACATCGAGAAGAAGGAATTCGACAGCAGCCTGTTCAAGCTGCAGGCGACGCGCGCCGTGTTTACCCGCCTGTCGACGGAGCTGTACACGAGCCTGGGCATGGACATCGTGCGCGACGATATCGACGGCGTGCGCGCCGCCATGCAGCGCAGCCGCTTTTTCACGGGCCTGCGCGAAGCCGTGCGCCAGTATTTCGAGCGCATCGGCCAGAACCTGGACCGCTCGGAACGCAAGACGGCCGAGATCACGGAAATGATGAACGTGATGTACCGCAAATTCGCTTCCGAACATGGCCTGGCGCTGGCCTTGCCGATGCCGTTTTCGCTGGCCCGCTACCGCCAGGAGATCGCCGACATCGAAGCCGTCTACCATAAACAGTTCGGCACGGCGACCCTGCTGACCACCAGCCGCGTCGTGCTGATGGAAAAATTCTTCGACACCATCGCCTCGCGCGTGCGCCGCAGTTTCACCAACGCCAATGACGACGCCAGCGCCTGGCTGAAAGTCATCATGGCGCCGCTCGAAGCGCAGATCGTCGAGTACAAGGAGCAGCTGAAACTGCGCTTTGCCTCGATCCAGCGCATCCACGACGCCACGGGCAGCCTGGAACAGAAAATCGCCGGCTTCGAAGCAAGCCTGGCGGCGCTCGAACGCGACAAGGCGCAGCTGGCGCAATTGCTGGCGGCCTTGCGCGCCGCCAGCGCTGGCTGAGCAACATCAGCACCATCCAACAACAGAACACTGGAATCCTGCATGAAACGTCTGCTGCATCCGCTCTCGCCCGCCACGGGCGCGGCACCTTTGGAAGATTACGTCGACCCGACTTTTTCCGCCACCGTCATCGCCTGGCAAAAGCAGCATGGCCGCCACGCGCTGCCGTGGCAAAACACGCGCGACGCCTACCTGATCTGGCTGTCCGAAATCATGCTGCAGCAAACGCAGGTCACCGCCGTACTCGCTTACTACGCGCGCTTCCTCGAACGCTTCCCCACCTTGCGCGACCTCGCTAGCGCGCCCGTCGAAGACGTGATGGCGCAGTGGAGCGGCCTCGGTTACTACACGCGCGCGCGCAACCTGCACAAGTGCGCGCAGCGCGTGGTGGCCGAATACGACGGCGTGTTCCCCAGCGACCCGCTGCTACTGGCCGAGCTGCCCGGCATCGGCCGCTCGACGGCCGCCGCCATCTCCGCGTTTTCCAGCGGCACGCGCGCGGCCATCATGGATGGCAACGTCAAGCGCGTGTTCGCGCGCACCTTCGGCATCGATGCCTATCCCGGCGAAAAACGGGTCGAGGAAGCCATGTGGCGCCGCGCCGAGGCGCTGCTGCCTGAAACAGGTATCGAAGCCTACACGCAGGGCCTGATGGACTTCGGCGCCACCCTGTGCACGCGCAGCAGCCCCGATTGCGGCCGCTGCCCGCTGCAGCCGCGCTGCGTGGCCTACGCCACCCATCGGGTCAAAGACTTACCTGTACGCAAGCCGAAGAAAACCAGTCCGGAAAAACACGCCGTCATGCTCGTCATCATCGACGACGGCCAGGTGCTGCTGGAACAGCGCCCCGGCTCGGGCATCTGGGGCGGCTTGCTGTCGCTGCCCGAACTCGATGGCCACGTCCTGGCCGATGAAGACGCACCGCGCGAGATAAGCCAGGAGGCGCTGGCGCGCGCCGTGGCGCCGTTCGGCGAGATCGAGACCCAGGAACGGCTGCTGCCCATCGTGCACGTGTTTACCCACTACAAACTGCACATCGTCCCCTGCCGCATCACCCTGGCGCGCCGTTTGGCGCTGGCCGGGGAAGCCACGCACGTCTGGTACGACGGCGCGAAAATCGCCGACGCGCCGCTGCCCGCACCGATCAAGAAACTGCTGCTGGACCTGTTCGGCGATGCGCGTTCGGCGCAGCGCAGCATGTTCTAGTGCGGCGTTTTTTACTGTTCGCGCTGACGGCGCTGTGTCTGCACGGCGTCCAGGCGGCGGATGACTTGCCAGAAGTAAGAATTGGCGTGCTGGCCTACAAGGGCGGCGACGCCGTGCAGCAGGACTGGTCGTACGTGACGCGCCACCTGCAGGCCAGCATCCCCGGCATCCGTTTTACATTGGCCGACTACGACCAGGCGGGATTGACGCGCGCCGTGCAGTCGCAGGCTATCGCCTTTGCCATCACCAGCAGCGGCCATTACGTGGCGCTCGAACACAGCGACGGCGCCAGCCGCATCGCCACGCTCGAATCGCCGTGGACGGACTCGCCGCGCCAGGCCATCGGCTCGGCCATCGTCGTGCGCAGCGCGTCGCCGCTGCACGACCTGGCCGACCTGGCGGGCAAGAACGTGATGGCGGTGGCGCCCGACGCGTTTGGCGGCTACCAGATCGCCGCGCGCGAACTGCAGGAAGCGGGCATCGACCCCACGCACGATTTTGCCAGCCTGCGCTACAGCGGTTTTCCTTCGCAGCAGATCGTCGAGGCCGTGCGAGCGGGCCGCATGGATGCCGGCATCGTGCGCACCTGTTTGCTGGAACAGATGGTGGCGCGCGGCGAAGTACGGGCCGAGGAACTGCGCGTGATCACCACGCGTCCGATTCCCGGTTTTCGCTGCGCCAGCTCGTCGCGGCTGTATCCGGACTGGCCCTTCGTGGCCCTGCGCCAGACACCGCCCGCGCTGGCAAAGAAAGTGGCGCAGGCCCTGCTGGCCATGCCGCGCACCGGCGAAGGCTACAGCTGGACGGTGCCCAGCGATTACCAGATCGTCGATGAGCTGTTTCGCGAACTGCGCATCGGCCCTTACGCCTATTTGAACAAGCTGACGTTCGAGACGGCCCTGCGCCGCTACTGGGGCTGGATGCTGCTGGTGCTGGCCTTGCTGGTAGCCTGGGCCGTGCACACGGTGCGTGTGGAATACCTGGTCAGCCGGCGCACGGAGCAATTGCGCGCGGCGCAGCACCAGCAGCGCGCGCTGGAAGAACAGGCGCGCCAGCGCCAGGCCACGCTCGACCACACGGCGCGCCTGGCGATTCTGGGCGAGATGGCCAGCGCCATCGCGCACGAATTGAACCAGCCGCTGGCGGCCATCGGCAATTTCGCGCGCGGCATGGCGCGCCGCATCACGGCGGGACGGCTCGACGCGGCACCCTTGCTCGACGGCGCGCAGGAAATCGCCACGCAAAGCGAGCGCGCGGGCGCCATCATCCGGCACATCCGCGCGATGGCGCAAAAGCGTCCCGCGCACAGCACGGCCTTCGCGCTGGCCGACGCCGTGGAGCAAGCGGTATCGCTGTTCCACGCGGCCCATCCGCAAGCGAACATCAGCTGGCGCCACGATAGCGCCAGGCTTGAGCCGCGCGTATTGGCCGACCCGCAGCAGGTGCAGCAGGTGCTGCTCAATTTATTGAAAAATGCGCTCGACGCGCAGGTGGAAAACGACCAGCCGCAACACCCGATCGGCGTGCTGCTGCACCGCGAAAACGGCGCCTGCACGGTGGCCGTGCGCGACGCCGGCTGCGGCCTCGATGCGGCGCAGATGGCACGCCTGTTCGAGCCCTTCTTTACCACCAAGGCCGAAGGCCTGGGCCTGGGCATGTCCCTCAGCAAAAGCATCATCGAATCGTTCGGCGGCAGCCTGTCGGCGCACGCCAACGCCGATGCGCCAGGCTTGACGGTCTGGTTCCGCCTGCCCGAAGATACGCATATGGAAGCAGATAAGGAAACACCATGAATGAAAGCGATGCGATCATCTTTGTCGTCGACGACGACGACGCCATGCGCCGCTCGCTGGCCTATCTGTTCGATTCGGCCGGTTGGCAAGTGCAGACGTTCGAATCGGCGCGCGATTTCCTGCAGCGCTACGAGGGCCATGTACCGGGCTGCCTGCTGCTCGACGTGCGCATGCCATTGATGAGCGGGCTGGAACTGCAGCAGGAATTGAATAATAAGACCGGGCACGCCATATCGCTGCCCGTGATTTTCCTCAGCGGCCACGGCGACCTGGCCATGGCCGTGCAAACGATGAAGGCGGGCGCCTGCGATTTTCTGGAAAAGCCGTGCAAGGACCAGGTGCTGCTCGATGCCGTCTCGCGCGCCGTGGCCCGCAGCGTGGAAGAAAGCCGCAGCGCCGCCAGCGCGAATACGGCGCAATCGGCGCTGGCCAGGCTCACCGCGCGCGAGCGCGAAGTGGCACTGCTGATGGCCGAAGGCAAGGCCTCGAAAGTCATCGCCCGCGAGCTCGGTATCAGCGACAAGACGGTGCAGGTGCACCGCCATAACACGATGGAAAAACTGGGCCTGCATTCAGCAACCGAGGTGGCCCGGCTGCTGATGGCGAGTGGACAGATTTAAGCCCGCACGATGCGCGCCGGCAGCCCCTGCCGCACCGACGTGCCCGAGACGGGATCGACGAACACGTTCTTGTCGCCGCGGCTCGGGTCCGTCAATCCCAGGTCGTTCAGGTTGATGCCCGCGCCGATGGCCGGTTCGTCAGGCTGGCGCAGCTTGCCGATGCGGTGGGCGCGCGCGCCGTGCTCCTTGTGGCCGAAACCGTGTTCGACGGCGATCACGCCGCGCTGCACGCCGTGGCGCAGCATCACCGTGGCCCTGGCCTTGCCGCCCGGCGTCTCCAGATAAATCTGGTCGCCATTTTCCAGCTTCAGGCGCGCCGCATCGTCGGGATGCACGGCGACCGGGTTGTCCGGATGGATGCCGCGCAAGCGCCGCGCGCCGATGCTGTACGAGTTTTGCAGCGCCGATTTAAAGCTGATCAACTCGAACGGCCATTCGCTGGCCGGATAAGCCTTGCGCACGGGCGTGCCGTCGGCAAACGCCGCCACTCTCCAGGCGGGCGTGCCGGGAAAACGCTTGCCGCTCAAGCTGTTCTTGCTCACGCCCAGGCCCTCGTTGTACAGCATCATCGGCTTCAGGTAACGGTGCGTGGACCAGTCCTGCGGATACGGCGTCTCATCAAGCACCGGCACGGGCGCTGCCGGTGCCTTGGCATTCGCCGGCGGCGGCAGACGCAAGCCGAACATCTCGCCATAGCTCTGGTAGCGCCCTCCCCGCGCCAGCATGAAGGCCACCTTGCGCCACTCTTCCGGCTTCAGGGTGCGCTCCAGTTCGGGGCGGATGCGCACCACGCCGGACAGTTCGATGTCGTCGTCGCTGGCTTCCGGCACGGCCGTCTTGCCCTGCCAGGCGATGTTGGCACCGCCGCGCAGATACCAGTCTTCCGCGCGCTGCAAGGGGAAGCGCTGGCCCTCCATGTCCTGCAGGGCTTCCGGGCCGAAGCCGGGCAAGGCCATCGTTTTGGCCAGCGCGATGAAGAACGATTCCATGCAGATGCTCTGGCCGTCCGGCGTCTTTTGCACGCGCGGCTCGACCACGGGCCAGCGCGCCGTGCTCATTTTGACGGGCATGCCGCCCCAGGCGCCGGCCCAGCCCCAGCTTTCATACAGCAAGGTATCGGGCAGCAGGTAGTCGGCAAACGCCGAGCTTTCATTGATGAAGGGATCGATGGCGACGATCAGGGGAATCTTCTTCGGATCGGCCAGCTCCTTGCCGATCTGCGCGCGCAGGCCCGTGATGCCGTAGACGGGATTGCAGCTCCACAGGATCAGCGCCTTCAAGGTGTACGGATAGCCGTTCATGGCGCTGGTGAGCCATTCGGTCGCCAGCGCGGGCGCGTTCGGATACCACGGCGCCTTCGCCGGATACGCCTTGCCCGCTTCCTTCTTCAGCTTGAATTCCGAGGTTTTTTCATACGGCACATTGCGTCCGATCGGCATGCCGGTCGCCTTGATCTCGCCGTCGAAACTCTCGAGGTTGTAGCGCGGGCCGGGGCCCGCATCCTTGAAGCTGCCGCCGTTGACGAGGGTGCCGCCCTTGCGGTTCAAATTGCCGATCAGGGTGTTGAGCATGACCAGCGCATACGCGTTATAAAAACCGGCGCCCGACATCATGCCGCCGTGCGCATTGACGGCGGCGCGCTTGCCGTGGCTGGTCAGTTCCCGCGCCAGGCCTTCGATGATGTCGCGCCCGATGCCGCAGGCGCTGGAATAGTCATCCATGCTGTGGCGCTGCGCTTCTTCGTTCAGCATCGTCATGGCCGTCTTCAGGTGCAGCGGCGCGCCAGCCACGTCCAGCGGGCCGTCGAAGAACAGGCGCGCTTCGCCCTTGGCGGCATTGTGCGGCACGATCGCTTGCGTGGCCGCGTCGATCACGCAGAACGCGTCGCCATCCTTGTAGCGCTCCTCTTCCGCCAGTTCGACCGCGCCGATGTCCGATGCGCGCAGGTAGCGGCCGTCGCGCGGATGGCCCTTTTCGCTGATGATCAGATGCGTGGCGTTGCACCAGGCGGCCTCGCCCGCCGCTTCCGCCACCTTCAGGTTCGGCTGCACGAGGAAGTGGCGGTCATAGCGTTCGTGCTCGATGATCCAGCGGATCATGGCCATGGCCAGCGCGCCATCCGTACCGGGCTTGATCGGCACCCAGCGGCTGCGGTCGCCCGCGGCCAGACTGTCCGCGTTCGTCAGCACGGGGTCGACGACGACGTAGCTGAAGTCGCGCTTACCCGAACGGGCCTTCGCGATCAGCGTGCCCTGGCGCTTGAATGGGTTGCCCGCATTGCCCGGCGCCGTGCCGACGAAGATGCAGAACTCCGTGTTTTCCAGGTCCACTTTTGCATGCGGCATTTTCTTCATGTCGCCGAACATGGCGCCCGAACCGCTGCGGTAGGCGCCGCCGCAATACGAGCCGTGGTTGACCAGGTTCAAACTGCCGTACGACTGCTTGAAAAAGCGCGTGCCGAACGCCAGGCGGCCGTCGTCGGTGCTGCACATCAGGCCCACCTGATTGACTTGCGGGCCCAGCTCCGGCTGCGCCGGGTCGATCGGTTTTTCCAGCTCGCGCAAGGCGCGCAAGCCCTGCACGTGGCCTTCGCCAAACAGGTCTCCGCCTTCCGTCACTTCCTTCACCAATTGGTCGAAGGCGATCGGCTCCCACTGGCCGCCGCCGCGCGGTCCCACGCGCTTCATGGGCGCCAGCACGCGGAACGGCGACTCCATCTGTTCCAGCACGCCGTTGCCGCGGCCGCAAGCGGTGGAACGTCCCTTCAAGCCCTTTTCCTCGAAACGCGACAGGGAAATGAAGCTGTCGCGTATCGGTGTCTGGTACGGCAGCGCCGGATCGGCCGACAGGGGGCTGTACGGATTGCCCGCCACGCGCAGCACCTTGCCGCTTTTTTTATCGAGGCGCACGCGCACGCCGCAAAACGTGGTGCAGCCCATGCACATGGTGTAGCTGACCTGCTGGTCGGGATTGACCGTCAGTTTGCCCGTGGCCGTGTCGACCGAAAACTCGGGCGACAGGGAGTTGCCGTGCAAGCGCTGTACGGGTTTGTCCTTGCCCAGCGCGTGGTCGACCATGCGGCCGGCCGTGGTGGAAAAACTGGCGGCAAAGGCGGCCAGCCCGCCGCCGATGGCGCCGTAGCGCAGCAGCTTGCGGCGTTTTTCTTTTTCGTCTTCAGGGACGTCGGTGTGTGCGTCGTTGTGTATTTGATCGTTCATTGTTGACTCCTCAGTGCGTGGCCATGGCGGGACGGCTGCGTGCAGCGACGACGCGTCCGGCCCATGGCAAAAATTCCAGCATCAGCAACAGCAGCGCGATCCACAGGCCGGCCGTGCCGATAATCCCCATCAAGCCATCGTTCCCCATCGGCAGGTGGTAGTCGTACAGGCCCGCGCCCGTCTTCGGGATGTTCTGCCCCCCGATGAAGATCGTCCAGCGCATCATCCAGGCGCTGTGCAGCGCGATCAGACCGTTGACGAGGCCACTCGTGGCCGGGCGCCAGATGGCCAGGGCCATCGGCACAATGGACGACAGCACGGCCCAGACGGCCGTGAACTGCCATTGCGGCATGCCCGCCACCTGGGTAAACGCCATGCTGTGGCTGGCGCTCACGCCCGACAGACTGACGAACAGCCAGCCGCCGCCCAGTGCCAGCACCAGCGCCAGCGACAGGGCCAGCGCGCGGTTCAAGGACACTTCCAGCGCCATGTCGCGGCCCGGCAGGAAACGGTTGAACAGCAACGCCAGGCCAACGGCCCCGACAAAGGCCGTGGCGGCAAATTGCGCCGGCAGGAAGGGCGTAAACCACAGGGGACGGGCGCGCACCACCATCACTTCCATGCCCGTGTACAGGCCCACCACGAAGGCGGCGAGCAGCGTGAAGGCGGCGGCGCTGACGATGGCCTTGCGCGATGCGGCGCCGCCACGTCCCAGCAGACGATAGGCAAAGGCCAGACGATCCTGCCCCTGTCCCCGGGTGGCGAAGTCCACGCGCAGCGCCAGCCACGCGTACAGCATCAGACAGCCCAGGTACAGGGGAATGAAGAACGAGCCCCACGACATCCACGACTGCGGCTGGAAGTAAATGTAGAAGTGGTAGAAGCGGCCCGGCCCGTGCAAGTCGGCCAGCAACGCCACGGGCGCCGTCATGCCGCAGACGAGGGACGCCAGCAGCGCGATGCGCCCCAGGCGTTCATACGCCTTGCGGCCGAAGACGAAGTACGGCAACGTCAGCATGAAGCTGCCGTAACTGAGACCGATGAGGAAAAAATACTGCACCGCCCACGGCAGCCATGCCGCTTCGCGCGTGACGTTGACAATTTCGGTGATGTGGCTGTCCATGGTTTATTTCCCGTGTTTGCTCGGTTGCCAAAGTGTCGCTTCGCCCTCGACGTGGCCGGCGAAGCGCGTGTCCAGTCCCAGATAGAACACGTGGGGCTGGGTGCCCTGCTCGGGTTTCAGCACCTTCACCTTGTTCTCGCTGAGCAGCTGGTGCACCACGCTTTGCGGATCATTGAGGTCGCCGAAGATGCGCGCGCCGCCCACGCAGGTTTCCACGCAGGCCGGCAGCAAGCCTTCGTCGACCCTGTGCGCGCAGAACGTGCATTTGTCGGCCTTGCCCGTCTCGTGGTTGATGAAGCGCGCATCGTAGGGGCAAGCCTGCACGCAGTAGGCGCAGCCCACGCAGCGGTCGCCGTCGACGACGACGACGCCATCCTTGCGCTGGAAGGTGGCGCCCACGGGACAGACGGGAATGCAGGGGGGATTGGCGCAGTGGTTGCACAGGCGCGGCAGCATGTAGGTGCCGCAGCGGTTCTCTTCCTTGACTTCATAGGTCGAGACGACGGTGCGGAAGCTGTTTTCCGGCACGGCGTTTTCCATGATGCAGGAGACCGTGCAAGCCTGGCAGCCGATGCATTTCTGCACGTCGACCACCATCGCCCAGCGCTGGCCGCCCTCGCCCCTGGTGGCGGCCTTGCCGGGCAGCGGCGCGATGGCCGCCCCGATGGTTACGGCTGGCAAGGCGCGCAAGAAACTGCGGCGCGATTCGATCATGACACTCTCCTTGACTATGGGCGGCAAGCCCTTGTTGACTTGCTGCCATGATAGAAAAGAAGTTGCCGTACGGATATTGGGGTGATCGTGCGGGGACCTAGATGATCATGCCGATTGACAGAGGAGAGGAATGGGGGTAATGCGCCTACAGCTCGTCGAGCGAATACAGCCGGCGGTGCTCGCGGATCGCGTAGCGGTCCGTCATGCCGGCGATATAGTCTGCGATCTTGCGCGCCTGCTTTGTCACATCATCGCCGCTGACCTGATAATCGGGCGGCAGCAGGGCCGGTTCGGCCATGAAGCTGTCGTACAGTTCGCGCACGATGCGGCTCGCTTTGACGCGCATGCGATTGACCTGGTAGTGGCGGTACAGGTTCGCGCGCAAGAAGCGCTTCAGCTCCGTCGCATCCTTGCGCATGGCGTCCGAAAAACGGATCAGCGGTGGGCTGGCGCGCACTTCATTTACATCACGCGGCGCCGCGTCGAGGATCAGCGCATTCGACGTGACGATCAGATCGTCGGCCAGGGCCGTGATCAGGCGGCGCAGGGTTTCGTAGATGGCGCGCCGGCCCGACAGGCCGGGAAACGCCTGCTGCACGTCGCGCCACAAGCGGCCGAAGAATTCCACTTCTTCCAGCTGGGCGATGGTGATCAGGCCCGAGCGCAGGCCGTCGTCGATATCGTGGCTGTTGTAGGCGATTTCATCGGCCAGGTTGGTCAGCTGCGCTTCCAGGGTCGGTTGCGTGCGGTCGATGAAGCGCTGGGCCACGGGGCCCAGTTCGCGCGCATGCGCGAGCGAGCAGTGTTTTAATATGCCTTCGCGCGTCTCGAACATCAGGTTCAAGCCATCGAAGGCGCCGTAATGCTCTTCCAGCGTGTCGACCACGCGCAGGCTTTGCAGGTTGTGTTCGAAGCCGCCGTGCGCCTGCATGCACTCGTTGAGCACGTCCTGGCCCACGTGACCGAACGGCGTGTGGCCCAGGTCATGCGCGAGCGCGATGGCTTCGACCAGGTCTTCGTTCAGGCGCAGGTTGCGCGCGATGGAGCGGCCCACCTGTGCCACTTCCAGGCTGTGCGTGAGGCGCGTGCGGAACAGGTCTCCCTCGTGATTGAGGAAAACCTGGGTCTTGTATTCGAGGCGGCGGAAGGCCGAGGAATGGATGATGCGGTCGCGGTCGCGCTGGAACTGGCTGCGCGAGGCGTGCGCCGCCTCGGCAAAGCGACGTCCCTGCCCCTGTGCCGAGTGGGCCGCATAGGGGGCGAGGAAGTCTTCTGGCAGCATGTTACTGCACTCCGGCGGCCAGGGTGGCCAGCACCAGCTCGTGCGGCGCGGACGTGATGCACGGGCTGCCCAGCGGTTTCAACAGGATGAACTTGATGGCGCCGCCCTCGTTCTTCTTGTCCACTTCCATCAATTCCAGCCAGCGGTCGACACCGAGGTCGGGCGCCTTGACCGGCAAGCCGGCGGCGGCGACGAGCTTGCGCACGCGCTCGACGGCCGCCTGGTCGATATAGCCCATGCGGCACGACAGGTCGGCCGCCATCACCATGCCGCAGCCGACGGCTTCGCCGTGCAGCCAGTGGCCGTAGCCCAGGCCCGCCTCGATGGCATGGCCGAAGGTGTGACCAAAGTTCAGGATGGCGCGCAAGCCGCCTTCGCGCTCGTCCTGGCGCACCACGTCGGCCTTGATTTCGCACGAGCGGGCGATGGCATACGCGAGCGCACCCTTGTCGCGCGCCATCAGCTTGTCCATGTTCGCTTCGATCCAGTCGAAAAAGGCCGCGTCGATGATGGCGCCATGCTTGATCACTTCGGCCAGGCCGGCCGACAGCTCGCGCGCCGGCAGGGTTTCCAGGGTCGAGGTGTCGGCGATCACGGCGCGCGGCTGGTAGAAGGCGCCGATCATGTTCTTGCCCAGCGGGTGGTTGATGCCCGTCTTGCCGCCGACGGAAGAATCGACCTGCGCCAGCAAGGTGGTCGGTACCTGCACGAAGCCGATGCCGCGCATGTAGCTCGCGGCCGCGTAGCCGGTCAGGTCGCCGATCACGCCGCCGCCCAGCGCCACCAGGGTGGTCTTGCGGTCGCATTTATTGGCCAGCAGCGCATCGAATATCTGCATCAGGCTGGCCCAGTTCTTATATTCTTCGCCATCCGGCAGGACGATGCAGATCACTTCGCGGCCATCGCTGGCCAGCGCCGCCTGCAGCCGGCCCAGATACAGGGGCGCGACGGTGGTATTGGTGACGATGGCCACCTTGTGGCCGCTGATATGGCGCAGCAGCGCATCGGCGTCGGCCAGCAGGCCGGGACCGATGGCGATCGGATAACTGCGTTCGTCGAGGTCTACGCTCAACAACATTTTGGATTGCTCGTTCATCGAAGGCTCTGCATGAATGACGCAGTTGGGCGAAGCCTCGCACTCGAGGCTGGCCAGCTGCATCAGGATGGTCTGAACCATCGATTGTACGTTAGGACGGCCCGTGTCGATCACAATGTCGGCCACTTCCATGTAATGGGGCTCGCGCTGCGCCGTCAATTCCTCGAGCTTGCGGCGCGGGTCGGCCGTCTGCAGCAGGGGGCGGTTCTTGTCGTGGCTGGTGCGCGCGAGGATGTTGCTGACGCTGGCGCGCAGATAGACGACCGTGCCCCGTTCCTTCAGGTAGGCGCGGCTGTCGGCGTTGAGGATGGCCCCGCCGCCGGTCGCCATGACGATGCCTTCCTGGGCGCTCAGGTCGCGGATGACCTCGGCCTCGCGCCGGCGAAAGCTGGCCTCCCCCTCGATTTCGAAGATCCACGGGATGGTGGCCCCCGTGCGCGCCTCGATTTCGTGGTCGGAATCGACAAAGCGCAAGCCCAGCTTGCGGGCCAGGATGCGCCCGATCGTGGTTTTGCCTGCGCCCATGAGGCCGACAAGGAAAATATTACTGTTGGAAATATCAGACACTTTTTATATCAATCAGAAAATAAGCGGGCGCCGCCTTTACGGCGCCCGTTTCCCCTTGCGTCAAGGACAGGAGAATGTCAGTCTAAACGGGTAACTGGCGGTGTTACCCAGCGGCGTCGTCACTGTGACATTAAACGTGCTGACCACATTCGCTACACAATTTGTCGGCGTCAGGCTGTTAATTGTAACGGCATGCCGGCCTCCCTGGTTACCTTGAATGTTGCCTCCGGTACGGTCATCCACGCCAAGCGTGTTGTGCGGATAGATATTTTGGATGCTATCCGGGGTGATGGATCCGACTCCATTGATCATATTCGTGATCGCGACAGTCGTCCCGGAAGGCATCGGATTTTGATGCAAATCGCTCAATCGCAGGCTGAATTGACGCACTGCAGAGGCCGAAACGCTCCCCAGATCATAAGTGCTGCGATCCAGGCTTACCTGGGCCGACTGATCGAACAACGTGACATTTTCGGGATGGCTACCGCTTAAAAAGATGGCGATCTTCGCGAACAGCGTCTTGCTGCCGTCCGAAGTGCTGGCGCAGACGGTTGCCAGGCCTGGCCACAGGCTGTCGGGCGTGCCGCCATGGCTGACATCATTACAGGGCGTGACCGGCGGATTGGTCGCCACGCGCGGGTTCTGGCTGCGGAAGTCGACTGAGCAGCCGCCGTTCATGGTGGTACAGCCGCCCATGCTGGACGAGCCGATGGCGCCCAAATTGCTTTGAAATGCCACTGGCGTGCCGTCAGGAACGGGGTTGCCCGCCTGATCTGCCAGCAAGATAGTGACGGTCGTGGTAGGGGTGCTTACCGGGCTGTCATACGACCAGCCTTCCACGCTGGACTTGACGGAGCTGAGCGAAAACGCCGTTTGCACGGGCAAGCCCGTCGTCACAAGGATGGAATCGGACAGGGTGGAAACACCCGATGCCAGGCTGGCCTTGACGCGGAAGGTGGTCGGGGTGGTACCGGAATTGACGGTGGTGATGACTTCGCCATTGGCGTCCGTGGTGTCCTTCAATTTATTCAAGGTCATGCCGGGACCGTTGAGCAGAGAAAACGTGACGTCCTGTCCAGGCAAAGGTTTATTGAAGGTGTCGAAGACGCGAAAGGTCAAGGTTGCCATTTCCGTGCGCGACAGGCCACCCTGGCCTTGAATGACGAGGGACTTGCCAACCGGGCTAACGGCAGAAAACTGGACCGATGCCGGCGCGGCACGTTCGATCGCAAAGGAGGCATGGAGAGCAATGTCGCCACCCACCACCGTGGCAAACACCATGTCACCACCACCACAACCGAGGTCACGATACACTGCCGATGCCTTGCCATTAACGGCCGGCACGCCGCTGGTCACGCTGGCCTTGCCCGTAAAGACACAGTTCGATCCAAAATTCACAGTCGTTCCGGGCCCGGTGTACAAACTGCCGCCAGACATGATGTCGACCGACACGACCGTGGTGCCATAAGCAGGAATACTGTTGGGCGAAAATGTCATATTGGCGGGCTCCAGATTGGTGGCGCCCAGAACATAATTGATTTGACTGCTGGCAACCGCACCATTGACCGTCGTAGTCGCCCGCAACGTGGCGGCGCCACTGGCCGACAGACTGAATGGGCGCAACGTAACGCTCGCCGTACCTGTTGCATCGGTAAGTGCCGTTCCTACCGATGGTGACATCACTGCCATGGTATTGTCAGTCGAGAATGCTACCAGCACGTCGCTGATCGGTTTTCCGTTTAAATCGAAAACCAACGCCTTGGCCGTCAGCGGCGTGGCGCTCGACAAGGCATTGCTGGCATTATTGCCGTTCAGTAAGGAAAGCGTCATTTTGGCGCCCGATGCCTGCGCCGTCTTGATTTCATAGCTCGCCTCGCCGGTGACCGTAGCGGTGCCCGCCGGGACAGTGGCCGTCAGCTTGCCCGCACCAGCGACTGTCGCATTCAAGGCCGAGACGGTGATGCTGGCATAGCCCTTGGCGTCGGTCAGCGCCGTACCGTTGGTCGATGACAACGTTACCAGCGCGGCATCGGCCGAAAACGTGACCACGGCATTGCTGATAGGGACGCCATTTTTATCGTTGACGAGCGCCTTGGCCGTCAGCGGCGTTGTGCTGCTCAATGCATTGCTGGACTGGCCAGCAGCGTTAAACAGGCTCACCGTGACCGTCGCGGCCACCCCGCCCGTCGTGCCGCCGCTGCTGCCTCCATCGAGGGTCGGATCACCGCCACCACCGCCACACGCGGCCAGTACAGCGCTCATGACCAGCAAAACCAGCCAATTCGATACTCCAGTCCAAGAAGTATTGCCTAAAGAGAAATTCCGCATAGTCGCCATCAGTCCGCTTTCGTTTGCATTGTTACTTAAACGTAAAGATGTGACATTAACGTGTTGCTGGCCGATCTGCCACTATTTTCGGCGTAATAAACACCATCAGTTCCGTTTTTTCTTGACTGCGCCCCGTGCTGCGGAAAAAAACACCGAGTACGGGGATGTCGCCCAGCAGCGGCACCTTGCTGTCCGTGCCCCGTTCCGATTGCTGATAAATGCCGCCCAGCACCACCGTGCCGCCATCTTCCACCATCACTTGCGTGCGCACGTGCTTGGTGTCGATGGCAAAACCGGAACGGGTTTCCTGCCCCACGCTGTCCTTGTTGACGTCCACTTCCAGCACCACATTGCCGTCCGGCGTGATCTGCGGCGTCACTTCCAGGCGCAGGTTCGCCTTGCGAAACGTGATCGACGTGGCGCCGCTGCTGGTGGCCACCTGGTACGGCAGCTCGATGCCCTGCTCGATCAGCGCCAGCACCTTGTCGGCCGTCACCACGCGGGGGCTGGAAATGATCTTGCCCCTGCCGTCCGCTTCCAGGGCGGACAGTTCCAGGTTTAAAAAACGGTTGGCGGCGGCCGAAAACAGGCTCAGGGCGAAGCTGGCCGGCTGCAAGCCATTGATGCTGGCGGCCGGCAAGTTGACGAATTGCGTATTCGGCACGAAAGCGCCGGCGCCCGCCACCGTTTGCCCCGTCGCCTCGCCTACGCCCTGATACGTGCCGCCGATGGCCGCGCGGCGTCCGCTGCCGCCCAGCGAAAAACCGGGCACCTGGCCCGCCGCCAGGCGCTGGTCCGTAAAACCCAGACGCGCGCCCAGGTTGCGGCTGAAACTGTCGTTCGCCTCGACGATGCGTGCCTCGATCATGACTTGTCGGGTTGGAATATCCGTCCTGGCGATCAGCTGACGGATCTGTTCCAGGCGCGCCGGCACGTCGGTGACGAACAGCTGATTCGTGCGCGGCTCGATCAGCACGCTGCCACGGCGCGACAGCAGCCGGCTGCGCCCTTCCCCCGCGTCCAGGCCGAACACGGTGCGGAACGCTTCGGCCTTCTGGTAATTGAGCTGGAAGATGGCCGACTGCAAGGGTTCGAGTTCCGCGATCTGCGCGCGCGTTTCGAGCTCCAGTTTTTCGCGCGCGAGGATTTCCTCGCGCGGCGCGATCCACAGCACGTTGCCATTGCGCCGCATGTCCAGGCCCTTAGCCTGCAGCAGCACGTCGAGCGCCTGGTCCCACGGCAAGTCGCGCAGGCGCAGGGTTACATTGCCCGCCACGCTGTCGCTGGCGATGATGTTTTGTCCGGACGCATCGGCCAGGATGTGCAGGGCCGCGCGCACGCCCACGTTCTGGAAATCGACGGAGATTTTGTCGCCCGCATACGGACGCGGCGCCGACACCTGCACCACCGCCTCCTGGGCAAGGGCGCTGGCCTGCAGGCACAGCATGGCGGCCAAAAGCGTGCGGCGCGGCCTCATGGCGCCGCCTCGGGCAGAGTCGCCTTCGCCCCCGCCACCTGCAAGGCCAGGCTGCCGCGCCGCTCGCGCCATGGGCCATCCGCCTCGCGCAGCAATTCACGGTACTGCACGGCCTGTTCACTGATGTCCGTCACCACACCGTGGTCTTGTCCCAGATACTGGCCCACCGCCACCCGGTACACGCGCTGGCCTGCCAGCAGCAGCGCGCTCAGGCGCCCGTCCTGTTGCACGCTGCCAACCATGCTGATGGCAGGCAAGGCCACACTTTCCAGCGGTTCGCGCACGCGGCGGGGATCGGGCGCCGCCGCAGCGCCCCGCTGCCCCGGCGCGGGCGCTGGCGGCAAGGTATTAAAAGGATCGGCCAGGGTGGCGGCCTCGTAGGGATGCGGCGCGACAGCGGCAAGCGGACGCCATGCCGGCACGCTGCTCTTTGCAGGCAACGCCGCTTGCGCCACCCGTTCCCCCGCTTCGGGCAAGCGATACGCCTGCAGCACGGCATCGAGGGTCAGCAAGCGATCCTTGCCGAGGGTCAAGGCCACCTCATGCACCGTGACGATGCGCGGCAGGCGCGCCAGGTCCGCCAGCAGCGCGCCCATGGCGTGATAGCCGCCGCGCAACTGTATGGCGATCGGCAAGGCGACATACGGCGCTTGCGGCCGGGCCGCGCCTGGCTTGAACAGCGAAAATTGCAAGCCGCGCGACTGCCCGGCGGCGTTAATGTCCGTCAACAGCACCGCCATCGCCTGCTGATCGGGCAGTTGCCGCTCCAGCAAGGCCAGCTCAGCGCCCGCCTGGCGCTGCTGCGCGCGCCACTGCGGCAACTGGCTCGCCCTGGCCTGCGCCGCCAGATAATCGGCGCGCAAGCGGGCTTCCTCACTGTGCGCCAATCGCACGGCAGCCATCAGTCCATCGAGCCATGTGGCGTGCAGCAACACGGCCACCAGCGCACAGGCCAGGGCAGCGCAAGCGAGGCGCGCCGGCAACGGCCACAGCGACGCGGTCTTCAAGCTCAGCATGATCAACCTCCACGACTAAGAGCCTATCCCAGTAGATGAATACATCTCTTGCAAGCGCCCCTCAGAAGCGGGGACTGCGTTGTTCGTCGTCGCGTGGCTCGCCACGCGTCCTCCTCGCGCCTTGTCCGCGCTCCTGATGTG